>Ga0233437_1000940_pt1 | contig 58587 bp, 122 predicted proteins | sample SI_122_August201_FD_182714 | JGI IMG/M metagenome (GOLD analysis project Ga0233437, IMG submission 182714) | Seawater microbial communities from Saanich Inlet, British Columbia, Canada - SI_122_August2016_200_MG | ecosystem: Environmental > Aquatic > Marine > Inlet | place: Canada: British...
GTAACCACCTTCATGTCCTAATGTAATATTATATGCTATTTTAAAATCTGCCATATTTATTTTTTATATTGTTTACTTCTCCTTTAAATGTGTTATAATAGATTTATCGTCACGCAGCGGGGAGCAAGCAGCAAATAGAGCAGTATATTCCTCCTCCATATATTTCCTCCTCCAGAGAATATTTCCTCCAATATAAGAATTCCTCCATTAAAGGATTTCCTCTACCATATTTATATTATTTATATAAAGAATAAGAAAATTATAAGAAAGCAATAAAAAATCCCTATACCAAAATAAGCTTGGTATAAGGATTAATATTTGGATGAAGAAAAGAAGAGGAAGAATCACATTACAGTTTTATTTCTTTAATTTCATCCAAGGAAGAACCACCTTGTTCAATATTACTCATTACATTAAAGATTTTTTCACTCCACCCTGAGATTAAATGAACATTATTATCCCTCATGTCCAATGGTGAACCACCATACCCACTTAAATCAAACAAATATAACTTAGTCTTAGGTGAAATACTTCTATACCTATACCATAATCTGTTAATAGAATTTTTATCCCTACTATTAGAATTCCACATTTGACAGTCAGTGAATATCATAATACGATCATATTTTGTCTTGGTTTTTAAACACCAATCCAAGACCTTCCAGCCATTAGTTGAATAACCTACTTCACCCTCCCGTTTATGAACTTCATTAGTTGCTTCCAGTATGTTATTAGAAGGTAAATCATCCAATACTTTCCATGTATCACCAAACATACCGACAGTTGCGTTGGCGCATCTGTTTTGTAGTAACATTGCTAATAGTGTACCAATATCAAACAATTGTGTGGTTCCTCTTTCTGAAAAGGTATGTTGCATTGAACCAGATACATCAGTTGCTATCAACACATCCTCACCTGTGAACATTGGGATATTTTCCACAGAAATACATACTGCTTTTTCTAATGCTCTCAGCAGAGCCGGATGACAATTTTCATTTTCACTAGTAGCATAATCATTCTCACCCCAATACATATTTCTAGCAGGATTTTGTCCCAATGCTCTATAAGCAGATAAGAATCTGAAAGGTAATTGTTTGGATCTTTTTACTTGTTCATAATCTGACAACCTTTCAGCAACTTTATAGATATGTTCATTAGAAATTCCTTCCTTAACAAAATTTCTAAGGTTACGCAACATAGCCATATAACCCATCTTACCTGAATCAATCATATTTTCCCATACTTCTTTTTTACTTCCTTTGATCTCACCAGCCATTGACATTTCCACTTCCCAAGTATAAGGAATATCCAGATCATTATTTGCTAACTTATTAAACAGATCCTTTTGTTCTTGATTTTGTGGTTTAGGATGTGAAAGAAACAAAGCATCACGCAACTTAATTTCAGTTTTCCTATTATACTTAGCAAGTTGATATTCATTGAACTTACCTGATTCAAATAAATCTTTAATACCTTTATTCATTTGATTGGATAGACCATGAATAGTCTTGTAAGTAGTATGGTTACCTTTAGTTTTAATAACCTTAGGTTCTTTTTTATTAGCTTTAACATAATAGGATAACAATTCAGTGATTTCATCTGCACGTTGGACAACTCTTTTAGTTAAACGTCTAATAAGATCATCATTACCTTTATATATTTTAGTCAATTCAACTGCTAACACTAAAGGAATTGATCTCAAATACATCTTTTCCCTTGCATATACAGCCAATTGTGCAGCAAATAAAGGATCTACATTGCGTAAAGCAGTTTTGATCTTATTTAATTGGTCATTGGTATTTGGAACATAGAACTTAGGTTGTAACGCAGAAGTGCAAACCATAGAATAGAGTTCCATTTCAGGTGTCAATTTGTATGAAGAGTCACCTTCGTGGTTTATATCTAAATACTTTTTTGATGCGGATACATTGAATCTTGCCATAACATTTTACTCCTTAGAAAGCTAAAGGGGTTTAAAAATAATGTTAACCTTTTCTTGAAAACTACTTAGACGGGCAACTTAGTCATATTTCATCATCAAGAAAATACTTTAAGTTATATACATTATACAATCTGATATTGCCAAATCGTTGTATAACTTCAAACTTCTAAGTATTGAACCAAGGCTCTTAAACGATATAACCGTCATTATATCATTTTTCGGTTCAAGGGGATAAAATGGGGGAGACAATAACCATCAAGAGTAATAAGTAAAGGGCATTTAAAAAGTCTGCCCCTGGACTTTGGCACAGTTACTATTACACTGATCGGCTAACGCTCCGAGTAAGCGGTTAAAGGTTTAAATGATATTCTATTTTATATGAAGTATCTCCTGATAACGGTACTCCCCCGTATAATTTAGGTTGTGAAATGAACAAAAATTCTGTTATTAGTGCCACCAGGCTTACACTGGGATCGAACCAGTACCATTCATTATCAGTTGAAGTAGGAATTTTTTACGTCAACAACCTATATTTTTAAAATTGTAGGAGAAACAATTAACATTTAGAAAGTTTTTTCGTATCCAAGTATGAAGTATTTCTAAATTACAGTATTCTCCTAAGAACTATTTATATAGTAACATAAGTAAATAAAAAAGTAAACATATTATTTTTAAATTTGATGATCGTTTGCTTTTTCATCTACTTCCTTACCATCCTCATCCATAAACATACCTGATTCCTCTAAATATTTTAACTCCTCCTCTAATGTTCGTTCCTCATTAACATCCAGCATGTCCAGATAATCACCTTCACCATTCTCAAAGTAAAAATCTTCTGCGCCATATACACCACCATAACCATAAGCGTTTTGTTTAAGATTACTCTTAGGGAACACTGATACAGCCTTCTTAATGTTTTCCTCAATTACTTTATTAAAGGCTTCCTTATCGTAATCAACATCAATCTTCAATTTGACCACGGCTTTAACAATCTTCAATGAACCACATGGAGTTTTCCATCTCATTTGTCCATTAATTCCCTCATTGGAGATACAGAGGGAGATGTCATTGTTTTGATTAATCCAATTATCATCTGTTCCTGAAAATCCATTACCCATACCATGATGTGAATGAATTACTCCTATGATAGGCATCCTATTACAAATAGAAGAATCAATATCTGTAACACTTCCAGCACTCACATGCTGTTTAGGAATATAAATATCTGTAATAGTAGTATCTTCACCTACCAGATAGGCTAACCATTCAATATTTTTAAACTTTTCCATAAGATATTCAATTTTATCCTTAGACAAAGGATTAATAAAAATATCAATAGTTTCAGGAGCCTTACTACAATCAGAAATCATATCAATTTCAGTTTCCCAGCAAGTTTCCTTAGGTACAAAAACTTTAACTTCCTTTAATTTTCCTTTTTTATTTGTAGGTAGAAATCCCATCATTTTTTATCCTTTCTTATTCATTTTTAATTTTATTATATCACAATTTTTTAATATGTAAACATAAATACCATTATGTATGGATTAATATATAAAGCAACTAATATCCAAAATGGTATGTCCTATGTAGGACAGACAACTAAAACCTTACATAGAAGGAGAACCACACATATATGTAGTTCGAGAAAACCCAAAACATACTTTCATAATGCCCTTCGTAAATATAATGAAAAAGAATTTGAATGGTCAATAATAAAAGAATGTAATAACCAAAATGAGTTAAATAATTCTGAAATATATTATATTAAAGAATATAACACTCTTGCTCCTAATGGGTATAATCTTACAGGTGGAGGATATAAAAGTCCTATGATAAATCCATCTAAGGAGACTATTAAAAAACATAAAAAAGCCTGTAAGAAAGCTAATCGAAAATTTAAAGGTAAAAATAATTGTATGAAAAAACCTGAAATCATACAAAAACATAAAAAGGCTGTTAATAACAAAGAAAAATGTCTAAAACAAAGTAAATTTATGAAAATTAATAATCCTAATAAAAACCCTCAAGTCATTAAAAATAAATGCAAACATGATATATACATATTATCACCTTTAGGTATTAAATATCATGTCACGAACCTTAAAAAATTCTGTAGAGATAATAACTTATGTTATGTAAGTATAAGGAATCGAATAAATCATAAAATAAAGAAAATAGATTATAAAGGTTGGTTATTACAAGAATAAATCCTCTACATTACATCCCACTTCTTTGTTTTCATATTTCATAATCTTAGCGACTGCTAGTGCTGCTATAATACTTGCAGGAACTACCCAAGAGGGTGTAATTTGGTATCCATCCTCTGCTTCACCCCATTCAGCTACAACTTCATTTAAAGACATGCTAAGACCATCGTACCCAGCCTTGACATATCTGGCACCCATAGATTTTGCAATCTCTTGGTTATTAAGTTGGGATTCATAATTATCAGTGCAATCAATGACCCAGTCTGTTTTGGCGGCATTAAACTTTTGATACTTAAAAGGTCTAGTAGTGATATTACAATTAGGTCTTAACATTTTCACTACCATACCAACCATATCTGCTTTATTTTTTCCTATAAATTTCATAGGAATATCCAAACGATTAAGGTTGGATTCCTCAACTATATCATCGTCATAGACATAAATATCTTTGATACCAGACATAGCCGCAAATTTACCTACCCAGAAGCCGATGCCACCTGCCCCGATAATTGAGATGCTCATATCTGTATTAAGGTCTAATTTCTCCTGCCTCTCATAGAATCCCATTTTATGTGCTCCAAATATTATCTCGTTGAAAGTTATCGTTAATACCAATGGCATCTGACTTCTTATTAGAGGTACTGAACAAATCCACATCATCTTGTTTTTTAGCTTCACTATGTTTTTCTAATGTGGATGCTCTCATCAATCCTCTAGGTGACTGACTTGCCAATGAACCCATATTAACTGTTTCCAAAACAATCTCTGCTTGCTTTGCTATGTCAATGATATCATCAGGTGTTTCCCATTTTTTAGGCCAAACCCATCCACCCCAACAGTTATGATGATAATGTTGAAAATGATCTAATCCAATAGGTTTCTTAACAGTAACATTCATTACCTTATCACCCATTGTTTCGACACAAATAAGAACATGATGAATCAATCTCCTTGAATATTTAGGATCAATAATCCTATCATTGATATACTTAGGCCAATATACTGCTTGCATCAGCCACAACAATCTTCCATCATCATATCCTTTGGAAAGTGATAATCCTTGTTTTGTGTGCTGATAAGTAATGTCAGGCATCAAGTTAGCAGAGTTCAATTTTCTATCCAGATCCACTTTTTTTGATTCATATTCATTCTTAACAGTGGATACAAAATCGGACATTTCATCAAGTTTTTGTTTTACAGTCTTACCGATTTGCATTAATCTTTTAGAAAGTTTTTCTTTCAATTCTGCTCTAATATCATCTTCAATATTACAGTCAATTTCCTCTTGAACGGTGAATTTCAGGATTTTACTTCCACTTCTGACCTGAAATCCATCAACCTTTAGATCATCAATATCAACACTATTAAGTTTATTCAGAACACTTTCCATAGTATCGTTAATTTTATCTTCTGTTTTAATCATTATCATATACCTTTATATTAAGTGTTGCTCCCCCACCGTAGCAACAATCCCTGTGAACCTAATTCAACTATTTGGATTAGAGTTCTTAACACCAAAAACTTTTAAAGGTTAACCTGCAATGTCATACTTCAACAGCTCAATCTTATCACCTTCGGCCACAAGTTCAGGTGCATCTGATGGCAGGATTTCCTCACCATTCAATACAACACGAAATTTACCCAAACCGGCTTCCTGTGCGATACCACCGATTGCACTTCTGAAACTGGTACCAGCATCAACATCAATTCTGGAACCATTAACAAACACAAATGGATCTGATCCTTCAACCTCATCCACTTCCAATCTCGCATCTTCATCTGGACTATTGTCCCAATATTCTTCACTCATTTTTTGTTCCTCCCTTTTGATTTTTCCTTATTATACATTGATAATAAGAGATTGTAAACTATTTATTTTATAAATTTTCTTCCATCATTCTACTCATTAGGTAATATTTTTCTTCATCTTCCTTCTCGGCGAGTAATATACCCATATCTTGTTTCCTCATATAGGAAAAACTCATTTGGAACTCATCTGCGTTTCCATTCACAACTGCCATCAGATCCAGAAAGTTTTTATAATCGAACCTCAAGGATAGATCATCAACATCCTTGATATCAACCAGATCCAATTTCAATCCATTTGAAAATCTATTGGTTCTATCGGTTGTTTCAATATTAAAGACATTCTTTTCCACATTGAAATATACATCTCCGAACTTTGAACCGATCTTCTTAATCTTCATAAAGGCATTGACGAAATCATCATCCACATCAAGTGTAATGAACCTTTCAGTTTCTTTAGCATCTGTTTCAAACACACTTACAATTTCAGGTGAACAGAAATGGATATTGGATCGTTGTCTTCCACTTGATATGATTATCTTATTCTCTTTGAATGTAACATTTGCTTCATCTTCATCAATGAGATTAAGAAAAGGCATAAGCTGCTGTAATGGTTGACTAAAGTTCATTTCAATTTCTTCTGCTTTTTTCAAATTCATCATATCGTTTGGAATGTTAAGTCCTACAACGGCATCCCGTCTTTCAGATATCATATTTGAATTAATTGTATCTTTTGTAAAATCCAATCTCACAGAATCAATGCTAAAATTAAGTGTTGCTTTTTTTAACACCTTTTTAAATTCTTCCACATTAAACTTCATTAACTATTCCTCCTTATTTGTTTTACCAACATCATTGCTTCTCTTTTGGACAGACCCCGTTCAGCCATTTCAGTTTTAATATCTTTATCAAATTGTTTATCCTTAGGGGACTGTTTGGGCCACTTCAAATATCTTTTCCCTTTAGGTACTTTATCCATATAATACTTGTATATTATATCATCATCCAGACCAAATTGTAAACCATTTATATTATTAACTATATCAATCAAATTACTGTCCAAAGATAAAAACATAGATAACATATAAGCATTTGCAGCCTTCTTATCATAATCATATTTTTTTGTTTTGAATTTAATCTGATTAAGTATATCAAACAGATTAACCTTTTTAGTCTCTGACATTGATTATATCCCTTGTTGATAGTGCTACCAGACCAAATCCCTCTTTGATCCAAGCCTGTATAACATCGTTAGATATTACAAGTTCCATATTCATAGGATTATTCCAATACTTCATCATCTTATTAAAATTATTTCCTTTGATATACTTGTCTACGATCATTTTACCTTTTAAAGGACGTTCTAAATAATCTCTAATTAAATGAAGTCTTCCTGCCTTTTCAGCATCATAACCCCACATACCTTTTATACATTCTAATCCATAAGTATTGTGTCTAAATGTTCTATGATAATCATTAAAAAAACTTATAGAAAATAATTTCGCATATTCATCTAACCATCTATGAACCTTCACATGCGGTTCACCTATAAGGTTCATACAATCTTCTATATGCTGTTCAATCATTGCCATTTTTTACTTCCCAATATTTTTTAAAGATTTCTCTCTTTGTTAGAAGGTCTAGTCTCAGTCGTTCTTTCTCTTCGATACTCCAACCATCATAATTCATAAAACTTTCAAATTCAACTCTTGTGAATTCAAGTTCCTCTTTGAGATATCCTTCTGGCCATACTTTCATATCATTCTACCCTTCATCATCTTAATGACCATATGAATAAAATTAATCTCTTTGATTGCCATACTATCATTACGATAAAGATGTTCACCTATTTCTATAATAGCATCTCCAGGTGAACTAAAATCTCCCACATTTTCAAATAGAAACTCATACAACCCAGCATAATCAATGACATTAGACTTTAAAGTTTTTCTTAATCCTTCAAGATTACTACCTTTCAACTGCTCCAGAATAATTTTGAAAGTATCCTCTGATTTGGATATAACATCACCTTTAAGAACACCATCAATGGTATTCTCTTGGAGACTCCATACAGTCTTTCTAATATCAGGATGACATTTTTTAACAATACTCATTAAGGTTTGTTTGTTATACTTGACTCTCTCAGATTTCAGAATATTTTCACAAAACTTGAAAATCTCAACTCCAGGTGGGTTTGCCATCTCCATTACTTGACAACGGGATTTAATTTCAGGAATAAATAGATGTTCATAATTGGCGAGTAGAATAAAACGGGTAATCTTTTGAACATCTTCCATCAACTGTCTTAACATCTTTTGGGCACCTTGTGGACCAGATGATAGACTATCCGCTTCATTTAATACAACAATTTTTAATGGTGTTACACCCATTGAGGTTGCAAAGGATTTGATTTTATCCCTCATAACATCAATACCAGTCTCATCTGAGGCGTTAACCCACAGATAATCCATTTTTGTTTCTCTTAAAAGAATATGGGCAAATGTTCCTTTACCCACACCTGGCTTACCATAGAGTAACAGATTAGGAACTTCTTTAAAGGCTTTTTTCAGTTTAGGTCTGATATCTTTATTAAGTATAAGATTATCAAAGGTTTTGGGTTCATGAATAAATGTCCAGATATCACTATTCATTATTCATCCTCCAACAGTTCCTTCTTATAATCATCAATACCATACAGACTATCATCAACGAAATTCTGTAATTCAGTATCCAAATCTTCCAGAATAATATCCAGATCGACATGGAAGTTACCATCATAATCGTTAATATATTTCATTAAGAAATCATCGCTTACCTCACTAGCATCCTTAATTCTTTTGATCACTTTTTCTTTAATTGTATCAAACAGTTCATCCATATCAAATTGTCTCCTACAAATTTATTTCCTATATTATACAACAATTTCATAGGTTTGTAAACAAAAAAATACCAGGGAGAATAATTCTTCCTGGTATTTTAATCAGGATTATTCCTGATTTGCTTTTGCTGCGGCATCAACAGACTCTTTCAAGCCCTTGGATGCTTTGAACTTCGGAACAGTCTTAGCCGGGATTTGCAGCTCATCACCGGTCTTAGGGTTACGCCCCTTACGAGCTGCCCGATCTACCGTTGAAAAGGTTCCGAACCCGACAAGGGTGACTTTTTCATCTTCAATCAAACCCTTTTCGATACCACTCACTACCACATTTACTGCAATCCGGGCATCTTTCTTAGTCATCCCAGTTTCCTCAGCCACAAAGTTGGTCAAATCTGCTTTATTCATTTTACTTCCTCCCTTTAATTTTTAATTTCTCTTACAACCAAGATACTACACTATTTTTATTTTGTAAACTTTTTATTTTTTATCGTTTTTTCTGTCCCCCCTTCAAATCATTTGATTCCAGTATAAACCATTGGGATTACTATGTAAACTATTTATTTTCAAAATCTGAGAATAATTTCCTGAATAATGTGATATCGTCCCAATGTAAAGATATATTGATGTTATCGGAATTCTTTTTATCTATAAAAATATCAAGACCTTCTCCATTACTCCATTCAGTCATAATTGCTTCTGTGACATTCAAATGTTCTTCAAATTCTTCATAATTCCATTGTCTAACAGTACCTTCATTAACTTTCATTTTTCTCTCCTTCTTTCCTTGTTACATCCTTGAAATCATATTTTTCCTCAAAATCATCAACACATTCATTGTAACCGATGTTATAAAACTTTACTGCAACGGCTATAACTATTAAGGTCATAACTATCAATTCCAGTATCCATATCATAATACCTTCTTTCTACAAGAATATTTGTTGGTTTGTTTCTTTCTATCTCTATAAACAACCCTGGAAGTGGTTTGTCGCCACTCTTTAACAGGCTCCACCTTCATATCCTTAAAGATTTTATTCATTTGTTTTTTGTTTGCTTTCATTACAACTCCAATTCAAATAATTTTTCTATATCATCATGTTCATTATATTCATCAAACCATTTGTCATTTATATTCCATCCATGGTATCCATAATAACGACCTTTTGCAGAAACTTCTCTAACGGTTTTACCATCAAAATAATGTTCCATATCTCCATTTATACTAGGAGTTTCATCCTTATTAAGGAATTCTAATTTCTTAAAGATTACTCTCATATTCATGTCCGTGTCTATGTTCCCACATATCTTTTAAAATTGTTTGTGCTCTTTCATTCAATTCATTCAATGCCCACCTGTCTGCTTCCTCTTCATCTATGATACCTGTCAGATGCGCCATTTCATGCGATATAACCACATTCACTTCATCAACTGTAAGACTATTAACAAAATCTTCTCTAAGGAGGATAAAACTCTCATCCTCAAGGATACAACAAAAAGCGTTCTTATCATATTCTATACCATGATTATCAAACATTTCAAGCAGTTGTTTAAATCGTTTATCTTCCATCACTAAGATTTGCTCTTTCATTTCCTGTTCCTCTTACGGGCTTTCTTAGCGTTTTTATTTTTCTTCTTTTTCTTGTTCCTTTTCTTTACTATACTTGACATATACTTATCAAATGCTTCCTGTTCATCAGGTGTCAATTCTAATTCTTTTAATTCTTCCTCAGTCCAGTTCATAATACTCCTAAGAGGATGCCATACCACAAAAGATATATGCTCTTATTCCCCTCTTACCCTTACACCAGTTATTATATGACAGTTGTTTAATCTTTTTCAAATAAGACCTTTTAGCCTCTATACAAAAGGCTGGTCCCCACTTATCATTTTCTTCAATGATTTCACTGGCATACTTCTCTGGATCCTTTCTTGGAGGACATTCTTTCATAATAAAACCATCTTTCTCTGCGATGGTACCAGTGTATCCACCGTGTCCATGTGAATGTCTCGCACTTTCTACCAATTCATTAAAAGCATCCTCAGGTGATAATTTACCTACATAACCATTAACAAAATCACATCCGCCCATAATATATTTCCTTTCACTCCAGGGGTTTACTCTTGAACCAACATTCATAGTATAATAAATGTTGGGTTAAAAGTAAACAATTTTAATGCATGTAGGTTTCCGTTGCAGTATTGTCAAAATGGGCACATATAAACAAACCCATTATACCCACTATAACACTGATTACAAAATATGTTAATGTTGCTACTTCCGTTGCGGTTATAGCATCTACCCAAACAACTGCTAATATATCATACCAGAGGTCTATTGGCATCCTCAATAATCTCATATTCTTACCTCCTCTTATACAAGGTCAATGGTAAGTTCTTTATTACATTCGCCACAATATGTTACATAAATGCCATCATCATCAAACATACACATATCCACTTGTTCTGCAATATTACACTCTGGACAAGTATATTCAGCCAAAATAGCATCAGGTCTTACAATAACTGCCCGATTTTCCCGATCTGACAGTTCTTTCTCCAATTCATCAACAGTAAAATCAGCCAAAATCTCCCGTTTTTCTTCATCCCAAGTCATATCTTCATTCTCCTCTATTGCTTTAAAATTAAATATCAAAGTTCCTTTACATGATGGACAATATGTATCAGGATTAGCCCATTTCATCTCAAAAGCACTAATTACATTACAACATTTCGGACATTCATACATATTCATTTACCCCACTCTATTAGAAGTAGATTCCATCTTACACTCATTACAAATAAATGTCAACCTATCTTCTCCCTGCATTCCTTCACTTATATCCACGAATTCCGTGTCATCCTCATTAATCCAGTCATTACAACCTTTACAATATACTCTAATAACCTTCTTAAAACTGTATCTAGGCATTATACCACCTTTCGTTTGAATATAACAGTAAAATTATCTCTCATAACAAGTTCCCATCCATCAGCACCCATTTCATTAAGTTTTTTAATATCAGTCAATACTATGAATGATTTCAACTTGTATTCCCACTTTTCCATCATTACGCCTCTTTATTATATAACGGCCATATAGGTTCTATACGATTTAATACATCTTTTATGTTAATATAATCATTCGGCCACATGAATTTATCAGTATGTAAGTGTAACCTCAATTCCGACAAAACTTCCGCCATTTCCTTGTTTTCCTTCTCTAAACGCTTGATATAATTCATATTTTTTACTCTTCCTTCCCATACTTATCAATATACTCTTCAAAATACTGCCAACGGGTATTTCTGATATCCCGCAACCGATTTTCAAGTATATCAATCTCTTCCTTAAGGTCTAACATCATACTAATCAGTTTTTCTTTGTCTTCCATTATGATCTCCTTTAATTAAACCCTTATACGGAGAAGGCAGTTACATAGGCAATTCCTATGCCCTGCGACACAAGTATGTTTATGTTGGGTATAACATAACGCATACTTTCCATCAAACACTTACCCTTATGTTCTCATCTCCCTATAAAGGTTCAAATGGTGGCGGGTCAGGGATTTGAACCCTGCTTCCCAAGGTTATGAGCCTTAGTGGTTCACCAGAACTACCCGCTACATAGTGCAAAATCTACTCTATTTATCAACAAGTAGGGAAGATTTTGCACCTTTTTTACTTATACAATCTCATCCAGAGATCCCCCTGCCAGGTAAGAATGAACAACCGGCATTATATCAGCCAGTTTTTCAACTTCCCCACCGGTCAAACGCCCGGCTTTACGAAACCCGTCCTCACCGTTTCGTTTCTGATAAACACGGGGGCCAATCTGCAACTTAGGCTCTCCGCCGTTGTAAGAATAAACCGACACCTTCAAAGTGGTGTCATTCTCACCTTCAATATTCGCCATATACAACACTTTGTCCGCACTTTTATCGTATGCCATTAAGATCCCCTTTCACATTTCAAAAAAGTTAATAATATAAACACTATACACTACAGTCAAAACTTTGTAAACTATTTATATGAGATATGATACCAGAGGCTATTTGATTTGGATGCAGTGCCAGGTTGTCCGCAACTACTTGACTAGTACAAGTAGGAGCCTTGTTTTTTTATCCTGTGTATGCCCAAGCCATCAGGGACAGTATAAATATCATACCTCATATAAACAGTTTAAAATTCTTTGATTGCCTCCAGTCTATATTGGTACAGAGGCAACCAGCCCGTTAATAATACCCATCCACTCTACCCACGGACAAAGCAGTGGAATTTACGGTTCCAATTCAAACCCACGACATAGTTATACCCCTATATACAACGGGTTAATAAAGACATTCTCCCTACGAACTGAAATCATCTTACATCATTTTGAATTTTCTGTAAACTGAAAAAATGCTTTCCGGAAAGACTTGGAAAAGGTTAACAGTTTCGTTGGCTTATGTATCATTAGTCAGGTGGTGCACCACCCTTTCATAATACCTTCTGGGACGTCCAGATCTGCGATATAGTTTACGATTTATGTTTCCCGTGAAATTTCCCTCAACAACTGAAAACATCATATCAGATTCCCAGAAGTTCGTAAACATTAAAAATTCTGTAATCATTTCACACCGTTAGAAAAATCGTAATCATTTCAAACCCCTATCATAACATACGATCCCAGGATTGTAAACGAAAAAAATGACTGAATGGGATTCACCGTAACCACCTGAAATCATTGGGGCGGAGGATCGAGGAGGTGCTCAGCCAGAGTTCGGGTAGGTCATAGCCAGGCCCAAGTCTCGGAGATCGACCACCGTTGATCCTCCGGGTCTTCAGCGGGTATTCCTCCTCCTATAGGAGGGGATCTCCGGCCAGTAGGACAGGGGCTCCCCTAAACCCCTAGAATTATTGAGATTTCCCTGAGAACCCGGAGGATTGAGGAGGTGCTCGGGGAGAGCTGGAGAAGGTCTAAGCCAGGCTCATGTCTCGGAGAACGATCCTCCTCGATCCTCCGGGTCGTCAGCCCCCATCTCCCTGTCCCTCAAATAATATCAGGGGGTTACCCGATTTTTCTCAGGAGCAGGAAGCCCAATATTTTCAGGGGCTTACTGTAACCCCGTAGAATTATTCAGAAAAAAATCTGGTTTACATATCTTTCTCCGCCTGTTATGCTTGTCATGATTGATTTTGCGTTTTTCACTTGGAGGGATCATGTCATTTAAGGTAGTGAAATTGTTGAGAAACTTTTTTTGTTTACGGCTTCACGGAGAAATGATATGATGTTTTCAGTTCGTAGGGAGTTCAACTTTTAAACATAACATTTTAACCGCTTACAGGTACGCCATAGACGATCTATGGGACGATCCGAGAACGCCACTGCAGGGGCTAAGTGTAGGATCGTTTTTAACCCTTTGATGTTAACCCCTTATCAAGTCTTTCCGGAAAGCACAGTTTCAAAACGTAACAATTTCAGATGATTAGCGAATATGAGAAAACATTTATCCTTTTGATCCATGACAATGTTTCCATAGAATTGCCACCAGAGGATCCGGTTTCCCCATATTCTCCAAGTGTCTGAAACACTTGATGAAATAAAAAAGTTTACAGTTCGGAACGGTTGTTGTAAGATGGTTTCAGTCTTTGAGGGAAATGTTATGATAAAAATTTTTGATAAAACAGATTTTGAAGATATGTTGGGAAGGGATATTGTAGAATTATTCCAAAAAAATGAAATTGACATTGTGGAATTGTTTGAATTTTTTGAAGAAAACGGAAGTGTAAATTTGGATTGGCATGACGTTAAATTTTTGTTGAAAAAAGTATTTACAACGGCAAACGGATGATATAAGATGGTTTCAGTCTTTGAGAGAAAAAAACTTTTTGAAAGGGAGATTATATTATGAAAAAAGGAATCAAGTGTGTTGTGGCAAAGAATGGTCGTGTCCTGATGGCTAATGACCGTGTGGCCCGTAAGTTTGGTAGCAAATCCAAGGCGATGGCGTTTGTGCGGAACCTTAACAGGGTTTCCAAGGGCACCACTCTGAAATCCTTTGAGTTCATCGCTGTTTAACGGCGTGATAACCCTCAGATTTTTTGAGGGTTGACATAAGCCTTGTCTAATGATAAGGTTTATTTCAATCTTTGAGAAAAAAACAATTTGAAAGGGAGAATATATTATGAGAAAAGCAGATGTTACTGTAGGTAAGGTTTACATTGTTAAGGTTTCTGGTAAACTTGCCAGAGTGAAATTGACCAATACTTGTCGGCAGGGCGGATGGATGGGTGTGAATCTTGACACCAATCGGGAAGTTCGTATTAAGACTGGCGGAAAACTCCGCAGGGAGATCGTAGGCTAGTAATAGTGCCCCAATAGGGGCACATCCTTAAAAGGTTAAAGAAACCCCTTGGCTCTGTGCCTTGGGTGGGTGCAAGCTAAAGACTTGCCTAGTGTATAGTAGCCCTCACCAAGTTACTTTTACAGCCCTGATCTGGGATGGTGACCTGTTGTTTCTTTAACTTTTTAAGGATTTTACTACTTGACTAAATTCTCATACTTGACGAAAAAATCAAACCGTGGTATTTAGTCATAATTCAACGGAGGATTGACGGAGGGCGTTTTTAAACGATTATGAGGGTCAAAGCGTGTGTTTCTGGGGATTGAGCACCTCCTTGATCCTCCAGGGTAATAAAATCAGGGGGTTAGATATGGAGAGGTCTGATGCTGAGATATTAGCGAAAGGATATTTGGAGAGATCGCATATAACGATGTCTTTGGAAGGACAGGAAATATCAGAAGAGGAAAGAAAGAAAATGTTGGAAAAATGGATCAAAATCTTAATGGAGGATGATGTGGGGTGATATAATGAGAAAAATTGAAGTTGAAACGCAGTTAATACTTGAAGTTCCTGTAAAAGCTGAAAGTTGGGCTGGACATACAGAAGCGGAAGATAAAGTCCTTGAGATTCTTAATGATATTTTCAAGGAAGCGGTTGATAACTTCACTTATGAAGGTATTACAATTAATCATATTGAAGTGATGGGTACACAGGAAATATAAAGGGAGGAGTAAAAATGGGTAAATTCAAATTTGTGGCAAATGGTACAAGAGTGTTGAAATGTCATTGTGAATCCAAATGGCAAGATGAAAAATACGGTAGGGGTAAGAGATTGCATAATGCAACTACGAAAGGTTACCGTTGTACTGTATGTGGTCAAAGTAAAGAATAGTGTAGTATTACAAATGGGGTGTGAAATTTTTTGATTTACATACCCCATTTTTTATGTTACACTAAGTTTTAATCGTTAATTGAGAGGGGGAATTAATATGTCGCCAGAACAAAATCTGTTTAGAGATATTGCGAAACAAGTGCACCCCGATCTTAACGGTGGAAGTGTAAATGCCAATGAAATGATGAAGGAAGTCATTAAAAATCGTAATAATGGCGATGTCCTGTTGAACCTGGCCCGCAAATGGGGTCTCAAATTGAACGGTTCCTTTGATGAAACAGCATTTGATAAGAGAAGCAACGGTTTTAATGAGAAAGTGTTCAAAGTGGTCGTGGGGGCAATTGTCAAGTATGGGTTTCGTTATAAGAGGGGTACCAAGCATGTAAGGGGTGTTATCACTAATATCCGTCCGATCACAAGGGGACATCTTAAAGGAGCAAAGGAATATACAATTTATGACTTTGCCACCCAAGCGATCTGGAAACATAAGGATTACAACACTCCAGGGTACAATGTTGTTGGTATGGCTTCCAAGGATGATCTTCAATTGGGGCTTGATAGGCAACAATCCATTAAGGACAATAAGAAAGCACGGGAGATGCATAGAAAGGATGTGGCGAGATCCAAGTTTCAATCAATAGGTATAAGACCTAATAAGACCTATGAGTTTTCTGATATGATGGTATTAGTGAACTATAAGACTGGACCATTATGGAGGAAATTGATCAGAACCACGGCAAAGTGTGTGTTTATTGAAGAGTATAAATACATGAAACCTAGAATGGTGAAAATTAAAAGTGTTCTGGATGCGAGGTAAACTATGAAATTAAGAGACTATAGCACAGAAGCATTGGAAGCTGAAATTAAAATAAGAAAGCAGATTGAAATGATTCCTTATTCTCAAAGGAATTATACATATTTAGAGGAAGGTACAAGGAAATACCTTCAAGATTATAACTATGGTGATAATGAATTGGATTTTGAGGGTTTTTTTATACTGGCAGCTAAGACTTTTTATGGTAATGACATTTTCAGGAAATTAATGGATAACCCTTTTTAGTAAGAGGGTAAGAGGGTTCGTAACTCTTAAAATTTTTTTGATTTACAATTTTTTGACTATATGTTACACTAAGTAAAACTTTTGAGGGGAAAATAAAAAATGAGTGGAAAAAAGAAAGAAATTAAGAGGGTTACAAATAATATGTTTTCTGCGGACGCTAACTTTGAACGTGCCTGTGAAAGGGCAGGAGTTGAAGCTACCAAAAGACAAGCATCAAAATTCCGACTTGGTAAGGGATCTGCATTTAAATATCGTAAACAGGTTAAGGAGGATAACTAATATGTATCAAGAGGAAAGAAACCCGTTCTTTGATGTGAGAAAGGAAACTATCTCCACTTCAAGTGGTATTGATATTCCTAAGGTAGCATTGATTAACGATGAAACAAACGATATCGTTGGGTTAGTGTCTGAAAACTATGAATTGATTGATAATTTCTCAGTTAATTCCTTGTTTGATGAAGCTCTTGACGGATTGGAAATCGCAACTGTTACTGATCACCTGGACTCCACCACTCGTAGATGGCGCAGACGTATTCTGTTTGGAGAGGATGCCTTCAATTTTGAAGTTCTCCCTGGAGATGCTGTTGGACTGTTACTGGAAGTCTTTAACGGATATGACGCTAGAACATCGTTTGGGTTTGAATTGATGGGATACAGGAGCATCTGCTCAAACGGTCAGATCCTTGGTAAGAGATCCTTGTTCCGTGAATCCTTTGCCCATTATGTGGAAAACCCTGAAAGATTAAGACTTTCAGTTGATGGGAAACTGGATGCTTTCAAGGAAAATGTTCTAACCTGGACTGAATGGACTCAGATCCCTTTTAAACAAGAGGATTTCAATCTGTTTGTTGACAATCGAAAGTATCTTGGAGTAAAGGTCGCTGATTCCATTAAGGACGCATACGAACCTACCATGAATGAGCAAAAATTGAATGAAAACAAGTATGGTGCGTATAACGTGTTGACTTTCTTAGCAACTCACGAAACGAAAGCACGTAATGGTAGTAACATTTTTTCAGCAAGACATAATACAATCAACAGAATGGCTGGTGATCTGTATGATTATGATGAAAGTGGCTTGGCTCTAGCAGTAAATGGATAAGATAATACTCCCTTCAGAAATGAGGGGAGAAAGGAAAGATAATGAATATTTACATTAATGGTGTGAAGGATAATGGTGAGATCAGTGAATGGACTGCCCCTGTTCCTAAATCAGTTTTTAGAAAGGACAGTAAAGGTAAGGATAACAGGGGGTGGGAGATTGATATTAAGGATATACCTAAGGATATTGAGAAAATTAGAATGGTTTTTGGTAAATAAAAGGAGTCTGATATGCAATTAAAGTATTCAGATCCTAGGAATGTGCCCTTTATAGAGTTTGAAGATGGAAGTAAGTTAATATTTTCAACTCTATTGGAGCACAGAATAAAAGGCTTTCATTATATGTCTTTTAGTGGGAGAAATACGACTAGTGTATGCGTTAGTGGTAAAGGCGCAAGAAAGAAAAAATATTATGATACAATTGAAGATGTAAGTTTTGTAACTGATATGAGTTTAACAAGTATTGATAAAAGGGTTAGAGGTAAGTCCGGTCCTTTGACCCCTATCACCCTGGGATTATTAAGAAAACTGTTTAAGAGATTGGTAAGTAAGGATGGATATATGAGTAGGAAATCATTGAATAAATTGGAGAGGATCTTTAATGAGTTAAACAATGTAAAGGAAGATACTTGGGATGATGATCCTACTGCAAATGGAGATGAATGGAGGTAGTACTATGGGTTCGGATCTTATAATAACAAAGAGTAACGGTGAGTATGTGGTGGATATTGGTAGAGCTTATAACTATCAAAATCTTTACAATGATATAGATATTGACCGTGAAACACTTGAATATAATGCAAAAACCAATGATGAATATATGATTCAAATGTTACAGGACTTTAAAGCATTTGTGGATGGTAGAGAGGATGTCATTGTAGCATTGAAGAAAATGGATATGATGGATGATGAATATATTGATAAACTCTCTAAGAGTGATGCACTTGATTTGATGTTTGATAATTTGGTTGAGGCTGTATATCAAACAGGTGAGGAAAATCTTCAAATTGGTAAAAAAATGTTGTTATCCCAGATACTTGAAGAGGAAACTTTGGCTTATAGAATTAGTGGGTAGAAAGGAAATAAAATGATTAAAAAGTTAATAAGTGGTGTTGTTTTAGCAACAAGCTTTTTATTTACTCCATCTATATCAATGTCTGAGGTAAGAACATTAGAAGGTCAATATTTACAAATGGTTGAAAGAGATTATAAGGTTCTTGTTCAAAGGATTTGTATTAATGGTTATGAATATGTTGTAGTAAAAACAACTGAAAGTGTGAGTGTTACACAATCTTTTGAAGTTGTGGCTGGAAGATATGCATTACCTAAAAAATGTGAATAAAAGGAGTATATTATGGGGTATAATTTAGCTGTAATAATTAATTTTGGTGTTGCTTTCGATGAAGATCAAGAGTTTCCATGGAATGATGATTTTGAAGGATGGTGGTTTGATATTTGCGGATCTGAAAAACTTCCATGTCCTGTTGAAATTGATTATTATGGTATAGATGAAAGGTTATGTGTTTCATTATATGTCCCAGGAACAAAATCAAGTGGATATGATTATCCAATTGATGTAGAACAAAGTTTGAAGAAAAAGGTAAGTGAAGAAGATGTTACAAAGTTTGAAGTATTTTTAGAGAAATATGGATTGGATACAGAAGGTGATCCAGCATGGTTAGCTTATTCTGTATATTTTTAAAAATAAGTTTACATTTTTTGGAAAATTTGATACAATAAGTATAAATAGATTCAGGAGATAATAAATGAATTTTCGACTTTTACAAAATTATAAAAATACGGCGAGACCAGCATGGTCAGATTCCCATAGTATTGCTGGAGAAACACCTATGTAATCGGCAGAAATCCATAAAAGAAGTTAAACAAGGGTTTCTGCCAAAAAAGTAGAAACCCTTTTTTTATGAAATGTGCTCCTGAGCTGAGGCAGCTAAACAGGCTCCAACCCTGTTACAAGTGGGATCGTTACCTACCAGGAGTGCCAACATATAAGTGCCTGTAACTCAGTGGAATTAGAGATTTCGGCTACGAACCGAAAAGTCGGGGGTCCGAATCCCTCCAGGCACTCCAAAATTTAAAAGATTTACAAAAATAATTGAATGTGATATAGTAGTTTTAGTTTAACTCAAAACCCCGTGACCAATTAGTTTACTTGGGGAAGCACACAAGCAGGGTGTATAGGAAGGGGTATTCGTCTGTTAAAATCAGAAGGGGTTAAACTAATATGGGGCCTTAGTCTAACGGGAGAACACTGTCCTTGCACGGCAGATATGAGGGTTCGATTCCCTCAGGCTCCACCAAATTTGGGTGAGTTGAACAGGTGGTGTGTTCAGCGGGCTGTAACCCCGTAGGCTGTAATGGTCATTGTAGGTTCGATTCCTTCCTCACCCACCAAAACAAAAAAAAGAGGATTTACAAATGAAAGATAAATGTGTAGTATGTGGTAAAGAAACTGAATATGACAAAGATGAACACATTGACTTCAGATTGTTTTATGTTGAAGGTGCAGGACAATTGTGTAAAGAATGTTTTAGTGAAATATGGAATAGACGATAAAGGGGTTTACAATGGCATCAAAATCTGATGTGTTGAAAAAAGCAATTGAAGATTTTATATCAAGTGAAAGTAACGATCATGTTTCAGAATTTATGTTACTTTTTATTAGTTTTAATTCTGTAATGAAACAAGGTTCAGGTCTTTTGTGGACTCAGGTAGAGGATGTATTGAAAGAAGTATTTGAAGAAGAGTAAGATATATGCTCCTATAGCTCAATCGGTAGAGCCGCGGATTTGTAACCCGCAGACGAGGGATCATAACCTTCTGGGAGCTCCATTAAAAATTATCGGGTATTAGGATAATGGCTATCCACTTGTTTTGGGAACAAGATCACCCAAGTTCGATTCTTGGATACCCGACCATTAAAAAATATAGTCCTGTAACTCAGTGGGAGAGTGTCACTTTTACACGGTGAAGGTCGCTGATTCAATCTCAGCCAGGACTACCAAAATTACGGTGGGATCTTCTAATGGTAAGAAAATCGCCCGATAAGCGATGAACGGAGGTTCGACTCCTCCTCTCACCACCAGAAATCATACAAGTTTTTGTATAGATCCATACAAGAGCTTGTATATATTCATACAAGAAATTGTTCTGGGATAGCATAACTGGTAATGCGGCGGGCTGTTAACCCGTGGATGAAAATCCTATGAAGGTTCAAATCCTTTTCCCAGAGCCAAAATTAACATGGATTCGTAGTTCAATAGAGAATACCGGTCTTTTAAACCGGGAGATGAGGGTTTAAGTCCCTCCGAGTCCACCAAAAAATTCGGGATTATAGTTCAAGGAAGAACGGCAGTCTCTTAAACTGTAAAATGTGGGTTCAAATCCCACTAATCCCACCAAAAATAAAATAATTTGGAGTTATAGTGTCAAACTTGTATATTTTTTCCAAAAAAGTTTACTTTTTATATAAATATAATATAAAGGAGGTAAACAAATGTCAAAGAGAAAATATACAAAAGAATTTTTGGAACCATTAGTAAAAGAAGCAAACTCTGTAAGAGATTTATTAAGAAAGATAAATGTTACTGATTCTGGAGGTTCTCACAAATTAATTTCTAAAAGGATAAAAGAATTTGAAATAAATACAAACCATTTTAAAGGTGGTCCAAGAGTACCACATAATAAATTAAGTTCAGATGATATATTAGTAGAAGATAGAACACCATATCATAAACAATTAAAAAGAGCATTAATAGAAATAGGAAGGTTATATGAATGTGGTGAATGTAGTCAAGAATCTATATGGAATAATAAAGAATTAACATTACAAATAGATCATATTGATGGTAATAATAGAAATCAACTTAAAGAAAATTTAAGATTTTTATGTCCTAATTGTCATACCCAAACTAAAAATTGGGGTTTTAAAAATAAAATTCCACATAATAAAAAATAGAATATGGGGGTGTAGCATAGTCCGGCTTAATGCAATACGTTGTCAGCGTAAAGATCGTGGGTTCAAATCCCATCACTCCCGCCAAAATATGATCCTGTCGTCTAAAAGTAAGGACATGAGGCTTTCAACTTCAAAACCGGGGAGCGTTACCCCGTAGGATCACCAAAATTATGTTGGATGGAGCCATACGGTTGAGGCAGCACCCTGTGAAGGTGTTTTTAGTGGGTTCGACTCCCACCATTCAACCCATTTTAAAAAGGAGATAATTATGTATTGTAATACTTGTGGTAGTAAAAAACTTGTAAGTATAGTATCAAAAACCTCTGATAGAAATAATATGTGGGTAGGTCATTTGAATTATGAGCATGATGGTTATGTATTACCAGACCTAGGTGTCGGTGAGGATGATTATATTGACTTTACATATTGTCTATATTGTGGTAAGATACAAGGAAAGTTTCCTATTGAGGATAATGTTGTAAAGAATACATTAAGATTGAATGGATCAAATAGAGATGGTAATTAATATATGTGGAGGGTACTGCTAAATGGCTGGCAACAAGGCTTGAACCCTTGGGCATCGTAACAGATGGGAGTTCGATTCTTCTACCCTCTTCCATAAAATAATTTATTTACATTTCAAATTAACTATAGTATAATAAGGGAAAAAGAAAGGATAAATCCAATGCATAAAATTGTTGATAAAATCGGTGGAATAAATGTGTATGAGTATTGGTATCTCTACACTGACTATGAAACAAAGAAAGAGAAAACAGGATCAGGTACTTATATTAGATTCAGTGAGGTTCCAGAGGAATGGAAGGAAGAGTTCGGTAAATGGCTGTATGGACAAACAATGCCTATCATTCCTGGTGATGAAACAAAAACAGATGGTGTGTATCCTTGGGATTGGGAACGATGGTATGAATTAAAAACAAAAGGAACACCAACATATTTTGATTAAGATGCGGGTATAGTTCAACTGGTAGAATATTAGGATAAAAAATGATAAAAATGAGAAATTTCTTGACTTCGGTATAAATATATATATTAGGAGGATAGAAATATGATAAAAAGAGAATGTAAATATTGTAATAAAGAATTGGAATTTGATAATGGATATCAATTTGGCGCTCATATAAGAAATTGTAAGTATAGACCTGATATTAAAGAAATAAATGATAGAGCGAGAAAAAATCAAACAAAAAGGAAATTACATGATATTCAATGTCAAAAATGTGATAAAATATACCAATTAAACCTTACAGACTATGAAATTAAAATTGGTAAGCATAGGAAATATTGTTCTCCTGAATGTAGAAAAAAAGAAAAAGTAGAAAAAATATGTTTAAATTGTAAAAAAATATTAATAAAAGGTCAGAAAAAATATTGTAATCATACCTGTCAACATGAATATAAATATAATGAATATATAAAAAGATGGAAAGAAGGTTTAGAAGAAGGTCTACATGGTGAAAATGGTGAAAATGTAAATAAGAAAATACGAAAATATTTGTTCAAAAAATATAATAATAAGTGTGAAAGATGTAAATGGTCAATAAAAAATGAATTTACTAATAAAATACCGTTGACTGTTCATCATAAAGATGGAAATTATAAAAATAATAAAGAAGTAAATTTAGAGCTTTTGTGTCCTAATTGTCATTCACTTACAGATAATTATGGTAGTAGAAATAAATCATCAAGTAAAACAAAAAGAAGTGAATGGAGAAAAAAAGTGCAGGTGTAGTTTAATTGGTAAAATCTTTGGCTTCCACCCAGAATACGGGGGTTCAATTCCCCCCACCTGCTCCACAAAAATTAAGGAGAGTTGCCCCAATCAGGTAAGGGAGTTGGTTGCTAACCAATCAGGTGTAATAGCCTTATGGGTTCAAATCCCATACTCTCCTCCATTAAAGGAGTTAATATGTTATCAATAGTGAAAGAAAACTTTCGTGATGAGGATGGTAAATGGGAAAATGATGGTTTGTTATGCCATATTTGTGGATTTATATCAGAAGCATATATGGTATATCAAGTAAATGCTTACAATAAAGTCTATGTCTGTAAAGGTTGTTTGTCCAAAGGTATTGAAAGTATTAATAATCACTATCAAGCACATATGAAAGGCAAGGATTAATGAATGTAATAAATTATAAAGTAAATGATAATGGAGAACGTGTGAAGGAGGTAAAGGTGTCCGTGAATAATGGTATAAATTTAGGAGGTTTATTAGCAATTGTATTCATTATATTGAAACTGACACATGTTATTGCGTGGTCTTGGTGGTGGGTGTTAGCGCCATTATGGGTGGGACCAGCATTGGGTATAGGTTTTGTTTTAATACTTATTATTGTAGGTGCTTCATTATCTTTTGTTGACAAGTAATGTTCCTCTGAAGGGAATTGGCATACCTTATTGATTCAAAATCAATAGTTTCTCGGTTCAACTCCGAGGGGGAACACCATTGGGAGTGTGGCGTAACTGGCAGCCGCGTGAGACTTAAAATTTCATGGTCGTATGACCGTGGGGGTTCGATTCCCCCCATTCCCACCAAAAAATTCGCCACCGTGATGTAATTGGTAGCCGTGCTGGGTTTAGATTCCAGTGTCCTATGGGCGTGGGGGTTCGACTCCCCCCGGTGGTACCATTAATAAGAAAGGGAATAAAAATGGGTACTGTAAGAGATTTTGTGTGTGAGTATGATTTACCTTATGATCCTATAGTTGAAATGTGTGGGTATTTTTATTTAGATACAGGTGATTTGATGAATGAACCTTTCACATTCATAAAATTTTATAATAGGGCTGTTAGAAACGTAGATGAACACGCATATAAAGGTGTTGTATTAGAATATGAAAAAGATAGAAAAAACTAAAGAAAGGATTCCTAACGGTCCTTATTGTTATGGTGTGAATGGGTATCTTTGTCCATTCTGGAAAATTAATGAAAATAAACCTCATCAATTGAATGGGTATTGTGAGTATCTTAAATTAGGAGATTGGATGCAAGGATACTCTTCAGTTCTATGGGATCAGGTGAAAGAATGTGATATAAACGAAGATTGGTAAGACTATGGGGGTGTGGTCTAATGGCAAGACAACAGGTTTTGGTCCTGTTGATCCCTGTTCAACCCAGGGCATCCCTTCCATTTAAGAAAGGTGAATAATATGTTTCGTAGATATTTCTCAATTGAAGGTACCTGGCGTAACAAAGAGATTCAATGGTGGATTGAAAAATATCCAGAACTTGAATCCCTTACATATGTCCTACAGGAAAAGATACATGGTGCTAATATATCATGGGTATTTGCATCTGATGGTTCATTTGAAATAGGTAAGAGAACCACTGTATTGACAAATGAAGATAATTTCTATAACTTCAAAATTATGTATGAAAAGTATGCTGATGTTATAATCTTGTTGAAAGAGTTTGCTATTGAGAATAAATGTAATCTAAATGTCTTTGGTGAATGGTTTGGTAAGGGTATTCAAAAGGGTGTTGATTATGGACCGGAGAAACAGTTACTTTTTTATGATGTGTTGGTAGATAATGTTTTGTTGTCTCCTTTTGAAATGGAGGATTTCTTCTCATTACTGGATATTGAAGATATGATGGTTACTAATTTTGGTACAGTTGATACATTACAGGAAGCCATTGATTTTGATACATCTACAAAGATTACTAAAGTTTATCCAGAGGGTAAGTCCATTGTTGAAGGTGTGGTTATCAAACCTTATTATAACACTAAGAGAAGTGAGAATGGTAAGACCTTTTACTTGAAGAACAAAAATGAGGTGTTCAAAGAGATCCAAAAGAAAAGAAAAAAGAATAAACCTAGGGTTGAGTATCCTGAGCATGTTGCGAGGTTAAGGACAGCCTTTGATGAGTATGTAACTGAAGCTAGGTTGAACAATGTATTTTCTAAACACGGGGAGATTGAATCTAGTGATGATATTGGGAAATACATCAAACTGTTTCTGGAAGATGCTCAGGAGGAGTTTACAAAGGATTGGAAGATTGATATAATGGATTGTGATAAAAAAGAGTTAAAGTATGTATATAATGTAAGTAAAGAGATTGTGAAGATGTTGAAGGAGAGAATGTGATGTCTGATATCAGAACAAAACAGGATCTATTAAATTATTTAACAAAGATGATAACAGAATATAATCCTAAATGTAATGACTCTATTAGACGAAATCATCATATGTTAAATCGTAGTAAGTTTGCAGCAAGTGTACCTGATACTGACATTGAGGATATTTTAACCGATTTTGTGAATTATGTTGGTACAAACCAAGGGCTTGATTGGGGTTTGTATGTTCATTATCTGGAAGGAGATGAGTAATGAAAAAAGACGGTGGAACAATAGATAACTGGCAAACACATACTTTAACACTTAAACAAGAGAGTATTGATAAGGTATATCCTGATTCAAATGCCACAGCACAAGTGTTTACAGGTACAGTTATAGAAAGTGATTTACTTAAATACCAAGCAGGTAATCATATGCGTTCCTCTTTGATTGTGAAGATTGATAGAGAGAATGGTGTAATTGAAACCTTAAACACTGTATATAAGGTATTGAATGAGGGTAATGATGATGTAACTTTAAGAATGGGAGAAATGTTTGGTATAGATTCACCTGATATTGGTGATAAGGTAATGGGATTGTTCTATTAAACCGAACAGTGAAATTATGAGTATTTCCAGGAAATTAACCGAGCAGTGAAATGAGAACTGACAGCACATGTGAACATGAAAAAATTAAGAAAGGTATATGTAAATATGCTGTAAGAACAATGGTTTCGGATGATTTACGCATAAATAGTGAATTGTATGTAACTTATAATTGTTCAATTGCGAGACCGGCAAGATGTCAAATGAACATATCCGATAGAGTTTTAAATTTTTCAATTTCTGATGCAGAGGAACTTGATAGGGAGTTAGAAAAAAGATTGGAGAAAAGAAAAAGTTTACAAAAAAGAACAATGATGTTATAATAATTATAGTTGATGCGGGTTTGGTGTAATTGATAACATAACTGGCTACCCGCCGGTAGATCCAGGTTTAAATCCTGGCGCCCGCTCCATTTAAAAGGAGAATTATCATGTGTGGACCAAAGACAAAAGGTAAGAGAATGGAACGAAAGTGTAAGAGATACAAAAATGAAATGCGTAAAGAGAAAAATAAGGAGAAAAAGAAAATTAAGGAAGCTAAAAGACAAGAAAGGTTTGACAAATATAGGGCTAAAAGGTTGGCTAAGAAAGAAGGTTGATATTATGACGATGTTTCTTTTTAAGGATGATATTGATGATATTCCAGATTGTGATAAATACTATTACGATGAGTTCAAAAAGTTATATGGCTATGATGGTGGTTCATATAACTTGAAAATAATTCTTATGTTGTTAAAGCAATATTATGAATGTGCTATTATAAGGGAGAAATGTCATGTCAGACGATGATTTCACAGTGGGGAAGATTACATTTGAAAAGAATAGTGCTTATACAACTTTCCATTCTATGATGGAAGCAATGGGATGGACATTTGTTGGTACAAAGACTATAGAGGAAGATGATTATTATACTGAAGAAGAAAAGGATATAAAAAGAGGAATGTAATAACATAAAAATTGCACGGTAACATTCTATATGTTACCGTGCAAAAATAGCGTTAGTATCTCCCTGTAGCTCAGTGGATAGAGCATCTGCCTTCTAAGCAGAATGTCGCAGGTTTAAATCCTGCCAGGGAGGCCATTTACCCCTGTATCCCCTTCGCCTCCTAAGTGATTGAAAGGGTAATTAGACACATGCAGGTGCAAGTCCTGTCAGGGGTTCCATATTAAGATAAAGGAAAACAAACTTGTGAAAGTTATATTTAAAAAACTTGATGATATACCTAGAGCAGATAGAAGAAAAGATCCTGTATTAGTGGAAGCAATGGAACATTTGTTTGATGGTAAAACAATTAGAGTGGTTCGTCCAGATGATGAAAATAGTGAATGGTTTCTTTATGAGTATATTGGTGAAAGATATGATGATAGTTATTTTATTCATCAAACATGGTTTAAAGAATATAGAATTGATGAACACAAGGATGTAATGAATTTATTTTCAATGGAGATATAACTTATGGCGACATTTGATCAATGGCTTATAACAGAGGAATCTTATCCTGGGAATATTGGAATTATGGAGATTATTGCTTTCTATAAGAAAGCATCCAATAAAGAAGTTAAAGAGATGGAGAAGGTTGCAAAAAAGAAAGATTGGGAAGGATTTAAAAAGATCATTAAGGATGTTACAGGAGTTGACTTGGTATGAAAGTTAAAGAATACTTAACAGAGGCTACTGCTATGAAATGGACTGATAAGACACCTACTAAGAAAGGTCATTATTGGGTAAGGAATGTTGATGGTAAAACTAAGAAGTTTATTGTATATTTTGATGGTAAGTATGTAGAAACAACATTAGGTAAAATGCTAATGAAGGATTTTTTGCCTGATAAAAGGGGATTTTCTGGTACTGAGCGTCAATGGGCTGGTCCACTTCCTGAACCGAAAGATTAAAAAATGAAAGTTATTTTTAAAAAACTTAGAGAGATTAAAAATAAGAGATATGATAGTGAGATAGTTCGTTTTTCTCTTAGTAAGGAAATGGAGTATTTGTTTGATGGTGTTACAGTAAGGGAAGTATGGAAAGAAAAAGATTACTATAGATATACAGATAGAAATGATAAAGCAACTGAATGGTATATTGATGAAAGTTGGTTTAAAAAGGATGATTTTAGTGATATAGAAAGGATGTTCAATATAGAATTATGAATGAAAAATGTGAACATGATATATTAGATGAAGATTATTTATATCAATATCAGTGTGAAACACCATACTGCACAGTAACAGAAGAAAAATGTTTACAATGTGGGTGTTTTATAGTATCATGTGGATGTGGATATAATAATGACGTTAGGGAGATTTAGCTTAATTGGGAAAGCTCTGGTGTGAAGTACCAGGATGAATCCGTTCGATTCGGATAATCTCCACCATTTCCTCCTGTAGCTCAAAAGTAGAGCGTAGTCCTTATAAGGCTGTGACGAAGGAGCGTTACCTTCCAGGAGGACCAAAATTATGTCCCTACTCACTGGGGTGGATGATCGGCTGCAACCCGATTAATTAGGGTTCGATTCCCTATAGGGACTAAATTCAGTTTTCATAAATATTGAACTTTTATATAAATAGGTATATAACAAATCTAATTTATAGGAGAGTTCGAGAAAATGACGAAATATCTAGTATATAAAATAACCAACAATATTAATAATAAAATCTATATAGGTGTTCACCAAACAAAAGATGTAAATGATGATTATATGGGTTCTGGTAAAGTATTAAAACGTGCTATTAATAAGTACGGTGTTAAATATTTTATCAAAGAAATACTATATGAATGTGAAACACAAGAGGAAATGTTACAAAGAGAAACGGATATTGTTAATAAGGAATTTGTAAGAAGGAAAGATACTTACAATATCAATTTAGGTGGTTATGGTGGATTTTACTGCCTTAATGATGGTAGTAAAGAACATATTGAAAGATGTACGAAAGGTGGTAAAAGAGGTGGTAAAACAAGTGGTAAAATACACGCTGAGAAATTAAAAAATGATAAAAAATACTTGAAAGAATTTTCTGAGAAATCGTCATTTTCAATGAAAGAAAAGATAAAAAATGGTTTGATAAATCCTGGCTTGAATTTCAAAGGTTGTAAACATACAGATGAATCAAAAGCAAAGATAGGTAAGGCAAATTCCATATATCAAACAGGTGAAGGCAATTCTCAATATGGTAAATGTTGGATATATTCAGAGGTAGAAAAGAGAAGTAAGTCAATTAAAAAGGAAGAATTAGATCAGTGGCTAGAACAAGAATGGTTGAAAGGTAGAAAGATGAAATGGTAAAATTTGCCGCAGGTAGCTCTGGTGAGCCGCCGAGACTCATAATCTTGGAAAGCAGGGTTCAAATCCCTGACCTGCCTCCAAAATATGGCAACACCTTATGGTAAGGACTTACGGCTCATATTCGTGATGTTCGGGGATCGTTACCCCGTGTTGCTTCCAAAGGGGATAACAATGAAAGTATATCTTGACGATGTAAGGATACCTTCCAGTGATTGGAAACTAGTTAAATGGCCCAATGAAGCAATCAAGTTACTCAAGACAGGAAAGGTAACAGAAATAAGTCTTGATCATGATTTGGGTAATGATAGAAAAGGTACTGGTAATGATGTAATACTATGGATGGAAGAAAAGGTAATTAATTCAAGTTTTATACCTCCTAAGATTCATATACATACAGCCAATTCATCTGCCCGTAGTAAAATGGAAAAGGGAGTTAAAAGTATATTAAAACATTATCATGAAGGCAATAAGAGGTAACATTATGGATCCTGTAACTTCATTTTATGTGGTGTTAATTGTGTTAACCTTTGTAATCTGGTTAATCTTTACTAGTTGGAAATGAAATGAATAATATATTTGTGATGTCATGGGATTATAGGGCTTATTATGATTTCCTAAGAAATTTACCTTTAGAATATAAAACATCTGGATATATTTATGTATATCTTAATGATTTAGACGCTTTAAGGGGCATTTCACATGTTGATATTATTAAACTGAATGGTTGGGAAAATAATATAGCATATACAGATAAATTTTGTAAAGAGTTAGAACATTTTCATACACCCAATTATATCAATTGTATTTATCCCATACCTGATCCCATCCTAGAATTATTCTCCAAGCCTCTATAAAAGGCTCCACAATCTTTCAGTTTACAATTCTAAATATATATGATAAAATAATCCTATAAACTAAAAGGAGACCTAATGGCAACACAAGAGGAAAGGGAAGAAAATATATATAAAGAGATTATTGACCCCGATTATCCTCTACTTGTAGAATTCAAAGAAAAGGCACCTGGCACCTACCGACACTGTAATAACATTCTGACCTTCTGTGAATCTGTTGCTAAAGAATTGGATTTGAATGTAGACTTGATGAGGGCAGCAGCACTTTACCATGATATAGGTAAAATGAACAGTCCAAAAGTTTTCAGTGAGAATCAAAACGGTACAAACATACATGACTCACTGGAACCAAAGACTTCATATCATTTGATAACAAGACATGTGGGGGATGGTATATTGATACTTCTTCAAATACCTGATATGACCATTGAATTGTTAAATGTCATATCCCAGCATCATGGTAACACCGTATTAAAATACTTCTATGATAAGGATGATGTGGATGAAGATAAGTATAGATACAAGTCCTCTGCTCCAACCACCTTAGAATCATCTGTTATTATGATTGCTGATTCAGTGGAAGCAACTGCGAGATCACTATTCAACAATGGAAAAATGGGTGATTCCGAGGATAAGAAGAAAGTGGTTAGTAAAACAGTTGATAAATTAATTAACGATAATCAACTGGATGAATTGAAGGTTGGTGACTTGAAGAAAATTAAGAATGTGTTACATAAAGAACTCCAAACTATGTATCATAAAAGGGAAGATTACGAAAAGGAGGAAGATGAATAATGATAGGTGCCATTTTGGATGCTTTAGTATATTCACTTTTGTTTTATTTTCATTTTTATCTTATTTCAATAACTGCAATCGTTTGTATATCAATGATCATAGCTGTAATATCTGCAAATAAATGGGGGAATTAAAATGTTAGAGAAAAAGGTAGAGCAATCCAATACCCTTAATTATATAAAGGATTATAATTCTCATTGGGAAAATATGGTAAGTAAAATTGTGGAAGATATCTATGTAAGTGGACCAGCATTCAAAAGTGCTTATGCTTCCAATTCTAAAAAAGTTTTCAAGAGAATAAATAGTAAAATGAAGGTGTCTCCTATTGACTTGAAGGAGACTATACATGCTTTTTATATGAGAATGGTACCACAAATGACTCCAGATGATGGGCCTAGAAGAGGAGTAGCATAATGGAATACTATTGTGATAAATGTGATAACCCAATGGTTTATGTTTGTATGGAAGGGAAGAAATATAAACATGTTTGTATCAATTGTTATAAAATAGAATATCTTGATAAAATGTATCCAGAAAGGAATCCAAATGATAAACAAACTTAAAGAATATGATGCGGCATATTACAATGATGGTACTTCTTCCATGTCAGATAAAGAATATGATGATTTAAAGGATATAGCAAAAAAGGAATATCCTGATGATCCATATTTCTTAACAGTGGGTTCATCTGAAGGTAGCAAAGTTAAATTACCTTATATACTAGGTAGTCTCAATAAGGTGAAACCCGAAAGTGTTGATAAATGGTTAGATAAATATCCCGAAGATTTTTGTGTAAGTCAAAAGTTAGATGGTGTAAGTATTTTTGTTAGATATAATAATGGTGGAGTGGAATTTGCCTGTACTAGAGGTGATGGAGAGTATGGTAAAGACATCACTAATAAGGCAAGAATATTCTGTAAACCTATTAAAAACAGAAGTCTTATGGAATTGCGTGGTGAAGCAATGCTCTTGGGTGATACATATAAAGACCTGGGATTTAAAACAGCAAGAAATGGTGTTGCTGGTATACTCAATAGAGATGAAACAGATGAAGTTAAACATATCACACCTTATTTTTATGAACTAATACAATATGCTGAATTAAGAACGGTTAGTGAGTATGAAAGGTTTGTATTGATTGAGAGTTTGGGTTTAAAAGTTCCTGAATGGACAGTATTGAAAGAATTTGATAAAGATATTGTTATGTCTTTAATGAATACAACAGAATATGAGGTCGATGGTGTTGTATTAACAGTGAATGAAAATATAAGAGAAAATGTCAAATATCCTGATAATAAAGTAGCATATAAAGTTCAAGGAAAGTCAATAAAATCAAGGGTTAAGGAAGTTAAATGGAATGTTGGCAGAACAGGACGAATTATACCTGTGGTTATCATAGATGAAGTTGAAATAGGTGGTGCCAAGATCAACAGAACAACAGGTTTTAATGCAAAATTCATTAATGATAATTATATAGTGAAAGGGACAGATATTGAAGTGGTTAGAAGTGGTGATGTTATACCTTATATAACAAAGGTTAACAATAAACCTTTACCAGACAGTAGGAATTTTCATATGCCACGAACTTGCCCCTCCTGTGGTGGATGTATAGAGTGGAAGGGTGTTGATCTTATATGTACCAATGATGCTTGTAATTCAAGGGTACTTAAAAAATTAGAATTCTTTTTAAGAAACTTGGGTGTTGAAAACATTACAACGGTGACATTGGAAAAACTTGGTGTGTTTTATATCGAGGATTTGTATGACCTTAATGAGTTTGAAATTGCTGAAATAGAAGGATTTGGTATAAAAAGTGGTGAAATGATAGTCAATGAAATTAATAAAACTCTAAATACCACACAAGAGAAATTATTAGCATCATTTGGTATACCCGGTGTAGGTAAGAGAATGTCCAAGAACATTTTGAAATGTTTTGGAAGCATTGAGAAATTATTTGAAGTTAGTGAAATGGATTTACAAGAGTGTGATGGTGTGGGTCCTAAGATAGCACGTAATATTATGAAGAATATTATAAAGTGTTGGGATCTATATGACCATCTTGTTCATAATGTTGGGATGAAATTTATAAATGAGGAAAATAATATGTTACTGGAAAATAAAAAAATTACCCTTACAGGTAAAGGGGAAATGGGTAGAAAAGAACTTCAAGCAATGATTGAATTAGCAGGTGGTACTGTTAGTGGTATAAGTAAAACAACTGATTATCTTGTAACCAATGATATTAATTCACAATCAGGTAAAATGAAAAAAGCTAGGGAATATGATATCCAGATTATATCCTATGAGGATTTAATGGATATATTGGAAAAATAATGATCTATGTATAGAGCATAAAGCGGTCTTATGGGCTATATATAGATCACGAAAGGAGATACTTATGAAATTTACTGATTGGATGAAATATAAGGATATAAATGATTATAAAATATTAGAGAAAAGGATTCTTATAGATAATGAGAAGCATTGGTTTGCACCTAAATCTATAGATGATAAGTTATGGTATGAAGGTGGTACTCTTTTACAGGAATATTATTCATTAAATGGTGAACTGTTAAAGGAAGGTGTATCACCAGATCAAATGGGTTTGGATAAGTTTAAAGGTGGTATCATAGTATTCTCAACAGATGTAAATGCTGTTAAAGTATCCAAATCCAAATTAGTGTCATGGTTTAAGAGTAAATATGAGACATTTTATAATAGATTGATGAAGAATAAAAAACTTAGTAATATCATAACTTCTAAATTTTCAAAAGATATAGGTTCATTCACAATAGGTAATTTCTTTAAAGGTAGATATGTGGAGAATGGAAAAACTTTTGATGAGAAATCCACAAGTATTGAGATACTTGGTGTACCTTCAGAGGTATTGGTAAGACTAGCAACTGAAATAGCAAGAAATTTTAACCAATCAACTGTATTACTTAAAGATAAGAATACTAATAAAAATATATTAATAGATAAGAAATAAGGAGATATATAATGGGACTTTGCGAGCGTTGTCGTACCATACTACCAGCACATATAATGTTTATGACTGAAAAGGGTGAACAAATATGTGCTTATTGTAAAACAGGTAAGAGTATCATAACATTAGAGGATGATGCTGGAAATACTAGGAAACTTGATAAACAAGAGGCAGCTGGAAAATATAAAGAGTTTATGGATAATGTTATGAAAGGTCCTGAAGCAAAGAAATTCTTGGTAAAGGATGATAAATTAATAACATGATAACAATAGAAGATGCTAAAGCTATATACTTAAAGGTTACAGATGGAACAGAGGTTAATGATAATTATGTAACTACAAAAGAGTTTCCAGCAAAATGTCGTAGAACAATACATCAAGGTGGAGCAGTATATGGAGTATTAACAAGAGATGATAAAGAGCAATTAGATAGAATAGAAGCAATGTTAATACAATTAAAAGGATATATAGATTTTGATTAAGAAAGGTGATTACAATGCAAACAATATTACTAAATGCAGATTATTCCTATTTAAGCAGTGTTAAGTGGGAAAAGGCAATTTGCTTAATGGTTAAGGGTAAGGTACAAGTATTGAAATATACTAAAAGGGTTATCAGTAACTTTGATGGTTCTGTAACAATGAAAGTGCCTTCAGTTATTAAACTAGTTAAATTCATTAGAACCCTTTTCCGCACTAAGGTTCCGTTCAGTAAAAGGAATGTTATAATTCGGGATGAATTCAAGTGTGCTTATTGTGGTGAAAAGTCTAAGAAATTGACTATTGACCATGTTCTACCTAGATCAAAGGGTGGTAAATCTTCATTTGAAAATTGTGTCGCATCTTGTAAAGCATGTAACTCCAGAAAAGGAAACAGATTGTGCAATGATATCAAAATGTTTCCTAAGGTAAAGACATACCAACCAACAATTTCAGAGTTCTTAATGATGAAGTTGAAGAATCTTGGTATTGATCAAACCCTGAAAGACTTAGGAGTATTTTAAAGAAAGGAGAAAAGGAGAATAAAATATGTCAAAAAGTAAAAAGTTGTTACCTATCAAAACCCCCTCAAGAATTGGATTCCTTGCTTTCATAGGCGACCAAGGAGGTTGTGGAGTTCTAAGAACCATGACCCCTTATCTTCTTCTCAATTATTTGAACTTACCAGATGTACCTATACATTCTAGTTGGTTCTCTCAATATATTGGGGATGTTAATTTCTATAAAAACTTTTCGTTCATTCAGTTTCAACGATCAGCAACAGAGAAGCACCTACAAATCCATAGAAACTTTCGTAAAACCATCCAAACACAGCATAAGATCCCTTTAGTATATGAAATTGATGACCTATTAATGGATATACCTAAGTGGAACTTTGCTCATTTATATTATAAAGATAATGTCCATCATATTGAAACTATGATGAGGGAATCTGATGCTATTGTTGTATCAACCCATCCATTAAGAAAAGTTTATGAAAAATATAATAAGAATGTGAAGGTTATACCTAACCACCTAGCAAAGTTCATATGGGGTAATATACAAGCTAAGCATGAAGTATATAACGATGAAAAGGTAAGAATACTGTGGGCAGGAAGTCAAAATCATTTTAAACATCCTACTATGAAGAATTCCCCTGATGGTGGTGATTTTGGTGTAAAGTTAATGGATTTTATTAAGAAAACTTCTGATATATATAAATGGGTGTTTATGGGTGCCTTACCTATAGAATTGGAAGAGGTCAAAGATAAAATAGAGTTCCATACTTGGAAAAATACATTTGAATATCCAAATTATTTGAAATCCTTAAATGCTGATATAGGCATCGCTCCCTTAGAGAAAGGAATATTCAATGATTGTAAAAGTAATATAAAAGCATTAGAGTTTACAGCTAGTGGTATACCTGGTATATACAGTAATGTTGCTCCTTACAATACAATGACTATAAAATGCGATACAGAAGAATATATGATTAGTAAGATAGAGGAATTGGCAGGTGATGTGGAACTGAGGATGGAAACCTGGTATAAAGATTATAATACATTGAAGGATCAGTTATGGTGGGAGGACAATGATAACTTAAAGAAATATGTTAATACTTATCTATCATTGATGAATAGAAAGTTACCAAATTAATGTTTACAACCTGTAGAAATTATTATATAATGTAAGGAAAAAGGAGAAAAAATTATGGGATATGAAGGGAAAATAAGAGTAAATAAGAGTTATGAAGATATAGGTATTAGTGATAGATTGTATATTGCAGAGTTAGCCTTTCAACTGTTTAAGCATATAAAAACAAGATCATATAATGATTGTTATGACACAATTGTTAGAAAAGTTATTAATGAAAGGGATATTCTACCAACTTGCGAACATAAACATACTTGTTGTAGACCTCACCACCATTAAAAATGTATGAACCTATTGACATATATATAGCATTTAGAAAAGCACAAGCAGATGCTTCCAATAGAGGATATAGGATTCCAAAGAATTTTGAGAAACACATGGAAACTAAAATGTCCGCCAAAAACAGAGAAGCGTTACTGTTATCAACCAAATACTTTAACACTAAATGGAATAATATTAATATAGATAGATTCTTTGAATGTGGATTTGAAATCTTTAAGAGTTTCTCATATATGCAATTCTTTAATCAAAAGGTTCTGAACCTCTACAAGGTAAAGGATAAGAATCTTAAAAGGGAAATGGATGTGAACAAGAAGGATTTATTGAAATCCTTTAAATGGGTTAAGCATTGGATATCAAAATATAATTATGAGGAGGAGATATTAGATTTAAGGGGTTATTGTAGGTTAAGGGATGGTAGTCGTAGTCAAGTTGTAGAACATTACTTACATAATCATATTGATAAATATTTTGTTGTTCAGATGATAGATAAAGGTTACCTAAAATTGACAGATGAGGATAGGGCATTGGTACCATATATAGTAGAACAGTATAGGGAATGTTTATTCAAATTGGAGGAATTAAAATATGACTGATTATACGCATATACCCAATAATACTGACATTGATAAAGATGGAATACCAAAAAATACTGTTCCTATTATTTTAAGATTATGTGCTGATGCTAGAAGTGTTGATTGTCCATATACAGTTGAAATTAAAGTGGATACAGAATTTGTTAATTTTAAACAAATATTTTGTGGATATATGTATAAAAAGAAATAAAAAGAAATGAAAAGTAATTTATTAACAAACAGTAGTATACCTACATGGTCAAATAACATACCAGTATTCAAATTCTGTTGCTTTTGTGGTAGAAGGTGGCAAACATTCTTTATTATAAAGGATGATAATTATAAAGAATATTATGTTAATCAAGAACAATGTTTGCCATTTACAGATGATAAATGTCCTCTATGTACTGGTAGACTTGTTGATTATGAACCACCAGTGGATATGGAGTTAATAGTAAAATGAGTTGGCAATGGTATGAAAAGGACTTAGGTAATGGTAGTGTGGTTGGATGTTGGAGTACTGAACCTATAACACTTGGAATTAATAATGGTACAATAAGGATTGAGAGTGATAGTGATACTAATGTGTTGTATTTAAGTGGTTTAAGTAATATATATCTTATAGAAAGACCCATAGGTGATATAATATCAGCAGAAATTGAGGATTTAATTGAGGATTTATAAAGGAGGAATAAAATGAGTGAATTTGGAGATTTGATTGTAAAGGAAGAAGAACAAGATGATGATGTTATAACTACTAAAGATCCTACTGAACCTATTACTAATCATATAGCATTTGTAATGGATCATAGTGGTTCTATGTCTAATATGGCTGATATTTCAAGAACAAATTTTAATGAACAATTGGCTCAGATTAGAAAGGATTCAAATGAACAGGAGAACTTTGTTACCCTTATTGAATTCGATACTGATATTAATATTAAATGTAGAAATAAACATATTGATGCTATTAAATATCTTAAAGAATACTGGATTGGTGGAATGACAGCACTTTATGATGCTACTATGCAAGCAATATCGAGTATTGAGAGTGATATGCCTAAAGAGGGCAATCATGCAGCATTAGTTGTAATTGTTACAGATGGTTATGAGAATGCTTCAATAGAGAATGGTGGTGAGAAGGGTAGATTGAGATTGAAGGATAGAATTACAAAACTTCAAGATACAGGTAAATGGACATTTGTTTTTATGGGTTCAGATCAAGATGTCTTGGAGACTGCTGTTGAGAATATGGGTATTCATGCTGGTAATACTATGGCATATGCTTCAACACAAGATGGTGTAAGAGAATCAAATGCAGCATATAAAATGTCATTTGATAATTATAGTATGTCAAGGAAGTATTCAGGTACAACAGGAATGACTGGAACTAAAGGATTTTTTGGAACCACAGGAGAATCTGGTAAGAAAGATGAGTGATCCATTATATGTTCACATAGGTAGAAATTCAACTAAATTAATGGAAGAATGTGCTGAATTGATTAAAGCAGTATCAAAACTTGAAAGATTTGGTAATACTTCCTATTATGATGTATCTAATTTAGAAATATTGGAGGCTGAATGGGAAGATGTAAAATATGCCTATGGACAATATATAAATGAATTAAATTTGGAGGAGGATGTAAAATGAGCACTGAATATAAGGGTGAAGCGTTATGGAATGAACATAAATTGAAATATAGTTGTGGATGTGTTCAGGTTGTTGGTAAACTAGAATGTCCTATACATCAAAAACCTATGAAAGAGCAGATGATATATGGTAATGATAAACTAGATAGTCTTAATGAGAAGGATAGGTATGAGAAGGAGAGGCTGAATGAGTAAATTAAAATAAAAAGTTTACAACCTATTAAAGTTGTTGTATAATACAAAAGAAAGGAGTCAATAAAATGAAAATTGACGAATTAAAAGAATTAGAGGATGGAAGTTGTGAATTGGACTGCGAGTTCACAGATGAAGAAATTAAAATACTATTAAATTACGCGGTCAATAACCTATTGAGAGAGAGAATGGAGGAATTAAAAGATGGGAAGTAAATGGATTAACAATGATTTATTCGGTAAGTTCCAAGAACAGAAGAAAAATGAGAAAGATAAACCCACAGGTGGTACCGGACTAAGACGTTCTGAATTAGCATGGAAGAACCCTGAGAAAGGTACTGTTGATAGAGCAAAGGTTTATGTGGGAAGATTTCTACCTGATCCTAAAGGACAATTTTATAAGAAATATCACTATCATATGTTTAAGGTAGGGGAGCAATGGACATTTTTTATGTGTCCTAAAACCTTTCATTTTGATAACTTTTGCCCTTGGTGTTCTGCATCCAGTAAACTTTATACAGGTACTAAAGCAGACAAACAACAGGCATATCAATTCAAACGAAAAGAAAAGTTCCTTGGTAACTGGTTTGTTATGGATGATCCAAGAGATGCTGAAGCATCCGGTGATGAAGATAAAGTTAATAATACTGTAAGAGTATATGAATTCCCTGGAAAAATTGAAAAGAAAATTAAAGAGCAAATTACAGATGTTAATAATGGTTTGGGACCTTTGGTATTTGAACCAGGAGAAGAAGGATTTGATTTTATCTTAAAAGTTACTGCAACTATTAAAGATAAGAGAGGTAAGGTATGGCCTGATTATGGTTTAAGTGAGTTTGGACGAAAACCACATGCTATTGCTGATACTGATAAAGAAATTCAAACAATTATGGATTCAACAGTTGACCTTGATGAATATCTACAAGGAATGGAAAGAGATGATAATGATATTATAGAAGCATTGAAAACAATGATGGTATGGGACTTGGTTGGTGCTGAATGGAATAAGGCTAAAGGTGCCCAAAAGGCAGTAGCAAAGGAGCCTGAGGATGATATTCCTAACTTTGAGGATATTCCAGCACAGGAACCTAGTGTTACTGTAAAGGTTGAAGATACACCTCTGGCTGATGTGGAAGATGAATTGTCGGATGAAATGCTTATGAAAGAATTAGATTCCCTCTGATGGACGAGTTAGAAAAACTATAAAATACCTCCTAAAGTATAAATACCATTTAGGAGGTATTTTTATGATAATTTATAAAGTAACAAATAAAACTGATGGTAAATGTTATATAGGTCAAACTTCTAAAAATTTAAATGAAAGAAAGGGTGACCATTTTTGTATAAGAAGAAAAAAATCTTGTCCATATTTCCATAATGCTATACATAAGTATGGTAGAGATAATTTTGAGTGGGAAATTATTGAAGAATGTTCATCCAAGGAAGAAATGGATGAAATGGAGTTCCATTACATAAAGCAATATAATAGTTTTGTTCCTAATGGATATAATCTTACTATGGGTGGAGGTGGTGTATTAAGCTTTAAACTTTCAGAGGAAACAAAAAGAAAAATAAGTAAGGCTAATAAAGGCAAAATAAAAACAAAGGAACATAGGGAAAAATTAGGGAAAGCTAGGGAAAAATTATGGAAAGATCCTAATAGTGTATATAATACAAAGGAACATAGGGAAAAAATGAGTGAAGTCCAAAGAGGTGAATGTAATGGAATGTATGGAAAAAAACATACAGAAGGGACAAAAAGAAAAATAAGTGAAAAGGCTAAATTAAGAATAGGTGAAAAAAATAGTATGTGGGGAAGAAGAGGTGATAAATCGCCAAATTTTAATAAAGATAATTTATATAAACAATGGATAATAACATTACCAGATGGAAAAGAAATAATAACAAAAAACTTAACTAAATTTGGCAGAGAATATGAAGAAAAAACAGGAATAAAATTATATGTTAGTAATTTATCAAGTGTTTCCAAAGGTATGTTAAAACACTATAAAGGATTAAAATGTAGAATGGAGAAAATGTAATGAAAATTACTAAGATGTCAATGTTTAATGTCTCTGCAACATATGATAGTGATTTTGATCGTATTTGTTGGGAGAAGTATTCAAAAGATATTATTAACATAGTTACAAAATATCAATATGAAACTTCTGATAAAGTAACATATAAGAAGATGGAAAATGATTTAAATGGGTTTATAAAGATGAAAAAAATAACCCATTTAGATGATAAGTTATTTGAACTTTAATACTTGACAAACATATTATAGTAATTATATTATATAAAAATTAAACAAGGAGGAAGGAAAATATGGATTTTGGTTTAACCCCTTTTAGGAAGTATTATGTAACAGATAGAAATGAGAATGATGATAGTTTATATAAACAAACATGGAATTCTTTATGGTCTGGTATGGATACTTTCTTCGGGGATGCAAGATACAAAGATGATGATGGAAATACAATGTATGAGTTTGAAGTACCTGGCTTTAATAAGGATAATCTGAAAGTGGAAATTACTGATAATGTTCTTACTATATCAGGAAAAAGAGAAACTACAGATAAATCCCATGCAGGAGCTAGAGAAGTATTTAAGAGATTGAGTTTGGGTGTTTCTTCACCTAATATAGATGCAGAGATCAAGGATGGCATATTGTATTTGACTTTTGATAATCCAGAATGTGAAAAGAAAGAGATTGTATTGAAATAAATAAGTTATAAAATTGTTGTATAATTTACCCTCATAATATAAATATGTTATGAGGGTATTTTTTGCTGTTTACATTCTATAATAAATAGATTATAATATAGGAGTCTGAATATGAAATTTTTTCAAAAAATTATGATTGATGATTTTCTTAATGAGGCACCTTTAAATGCCAAAGGGTGGACAGAAAAAAGCGTTAAGAAATTTGAGAAAACAATTGGCAAGAAAGCAGATGCCCATGGATTCTTTGATGCATGTGTTGGAAGAATGGGAAAACATATGGGTGATCAAGCTAAAGGATTTTGTGCTGCTATGAAAGATAAGAAGTATGATAGCACATATTGGAGAGGAAAGGATAAGAGTAAAAAGGAGATAAAACAAAAAGTTAAAGATAATCCATACAAAGAAGGTAAAAAGAAATGAAAATAGATGAAAAGATTGGTAAATATTTAAAGGGAAAATTAACCTTTAAAAAAACAAGAGATAAATTAAAAAGTGATAAAGAAGAAAGGAAGGAAATTGATAAGGAAATTGAGAAAATCAATAAGGAAATTGAAAGACTTAGAAATATTAGAAAGAAATTTGAATTAAAGAAGTAACTTTGGGGATGACTGGTTTCGACTGGCTAGTGTTTAGTGAAGGTTGCATCCAGTGTAATTGTGATTATTACACTTTAAACTTTATCACAAACATAAAATAATCGCAGATGATTATGAATTACGGATGGCTGCTTAACCAGCTGTTCCATTCTCTTACTTGCCTTCCTGGGCGAGTAATGTAGGGTGCCGACTAAACAGGATGCGTTATACACCTTATCATGTCATGAGGTGTATAACTAAGGTATTGTGACATGATCAATAGGTAGTTTATAAAGTTTGGACCTATTGAGACTTACAAACTTTATAATGGATGTATATCAATCGTCAAGGAATATAGTTAGGACGAGGGTTCGACTCCCTCCATCTCCACCAAAAGGAAAATAATATGTCTAAATGGGATGAATTCAATGGATGTATGTTGTTAAAAGTTAATGATATGATTGATTTCATATTATACTTAGAAAATAGTGAGAGAATGAAAACAGAAGAGGGTAAATTTCTTCATTATCAATATGTTAGAGAACTTAGATCACAACAAAGTATTGGTAATGGTAGATTACATCCTGAAAATGGTACCTTGAACTATTACAACATTGATAATCTCCAAGAAAAGTTAAAATGGATGAGAGAAAATCTTCGTAGATGGTCAAGAATGGCAATAACCCCTATGGAAAGATCCATTAATGTTGTTAAAAATATGTATAATGAAAATTGGTATAGTGAGACATATCTTAGTGATTTATATACTAATGAAACTATAGAAGGTGGGTTTAAGGGTATTGTTGATATACTTGTAGATAAAAAGATTGGACTATTGTTATCAAACCATGATATATTAAAGAAACAGTTTTCAGATGAAGTGTTTATAAAGAAAAATGGGAAAACATTAGCACCATCTGTATATGAATTACTTGCAGGTTGGTGTAATGATGATTACCAAGTAGATAATATATATGTATATCAAGCTACTGTATTATCTCCATTATCTTTTAAGTTTGATTGGAAGGGATATAATACAGTAACAAAGCGAATAGAAGAAGGAAAATCAACTATAAACAGTATGCGGTGGTTAAACATATGAAATTCAACGACTATATAGATAAACATATCAATGAAGCATCAACAAAATCAGCATACTTCATTTCTCCAAGAGGTGAACTGGTTAGTACTGGTGCAGGATCAAAACATATTAATATGATTCTAAAAAATCCTAAGAAATTCGGACTTACTAAAGAATTCATTGAGGATACTTATGAAAAGTATGATGAACCCTTTGGTCTGGAAGGTAAGGCAAGAAATGAAATACTTATACTTCTTATTAAACAAGGGTGGATAAGGATTAGACTTTATCCTAATAAGTTTTGGACTGTTAATATACCAAGAATGAACAAGAAAATGAAGGATTATCTCCAATCTTGGGCTGATAAGATGATAAATAAGTTTAATGCAGATAAGTTTATGATGGTTCGTATAATGGATACTGGTAATTATGGTAAGCAAATGACTATTAGTGATATTGCCAAAGATAAATTATTTAATGAATCTATTACACATGAAAGGAGTGTATTGGTAGTAAAGAATATAGAGGATATTTAATGTCAAATGGTAGTAAAATCGGCTCAAGTTTTGAACGTGATGTTTCCAAGTTTTTAAGTAAATGGATTCAAGGTACAGAGAAACCTTACCTTTTTTGGCGAATGCCCGCATCTGGGGGATTAGCGACCATTAGTGAAGAGAATGTTGACCTTTCAGGTGATATAAGATCATTATCTCCTAAATCTGAATGGTTCACAGAGAAATATAGTGTCGAATGTAAGAATGGATATAAGAAAACATCCTTTTGGCAACACTTTAAAAAAATCAAAGGTTTCAATCTGGAACACTTTTGGAGACAATGTGTAGATGATGCAAGTAAAGGTGATAAAGAACCTATGCTCATTTATAGAAAGAAAGGACAAAAAGAATTGGTAGGATTTGATCACTATTGGACAGGTTTGAACCTACCAAGTATAAGAATGTTGTTCAGTAAAGAGAAGAAATTACCACCCTTAGTATTCTATAATATGAAGGATTTCTTTGAGAGAATAACACCAGAGGATATAATGAATGGCTAAGATTAATGTTACACCTTCAGAATATGGTGATATAACAGTTGCTTTCCTATTGGATAAGTTATTACATCCAGATGAAGTGATACCTTATAATGAAGATTTTAATAAATATGCTAAGAAGATGGCTGGTAAAGGTATGAAGCCATTATCTTTGAACTACTATTTGCGGATGGATGGTAATCTTAGGATATATTACAAAAGGATTAAGAAAGTATTTGAAGGTGATCAGAATCAATCTGCTATAATCTATATATGGCCTGATAAAAAGGAAAAGGAAAAGGCATTAAAAAAGGATAATATATTGAAGAGAGCCATTAAGAAGTTATTAATGAAAGAGGATATAAATGAAGAGGAACGAACATTGTTAATGGAGGAATATAAGGATGAAGATTGAAGAGAAGATGGATGAGTATTTGGATGAAAAGAGTTGGACTGATAATTTATCCAGTAAACAGTTGCAATCCCTTTCCGGTCGAGGAGACAAAAAAGGAAAAACAATGTGGACAATAACTAGAATATGGCATGTAGAAGCTGATAAAAAAATAGAAGCTATAAAAATTTCTAAAAAAATAAAACATGATGAAATTATAATTAGGGAGGAGTAAAATGGGTGAAATAACAGGAGCAGAAAATGTAGATCAGCATCAAGCAGCCGCAGCAGCAGATGTTGCAGTTACAGGTGAACCAGGTAAAGTTGAAACTGATGTAAAGGGTGTATTTGCAGATGGAGAAAAACAAGGAGCACCAGTGTTTAATGTATCTCATGGAGAATTCTATTCAAATATGACACATGGTAGAAAACGATTAAGATTAAAGAACGGTACAGCAGGTTCTTCCTATATGCAACAAACTAAATATAATCGTCCTTTTTGGATGTCATATAAGGATCCTTCCAATGGTGAAGTATGGACTAGGAAAGTTAAATAAATCTTTACAATTTTAGTTAAATAATATATAATATGGATATCTAACTATGAAAGGAGATATCTTAATATGTCAGCAATCCTGTTTGACTTTAACAACCTCGCCTTTAGAACACTATTCGTAAAGGATGTAGGTATTACAACTGAACAACCAGATTTTAAAATATGGAAATATATGATGATCAATTCAATCTATGAATCATTATATAAAGTTGATAAACCCTCAGAAGTTATACTAGCAATAGATGATACTAGAAGTTGGCGTTCCCTATATTTTCCAAGATATAAGGAACGAAGGAAAGTTCAGAGAGATAAACAAACCGATGTAGATTGGAAACAACTGTTCGGAGTATTAAGAGAGTATTCCCAAGAATTACAAGAATACTTACCATTCAAAATCTTACAAACCCCAAAAGCAGAAGCGGATGATATAATTGGCGTCCTATGTCTGGATATTATTAAAGATAAAAAATATATAATATCCAATGATGAGGACTTCCTACAGTTATGCTCCAATGATACTATACTTTATAATCCAAGAAAGAAGCAATATGTTAAGCATCCTAACCCAGAAATGTTTATTATTGAGAAATCCCTTTTAGGTCAAGCTAAAGATGATATATTTAATGTAATCACACCATCCGATTGGGGTAAAACACCCGAAACAGAAGGGAAAAGAAAGCCTGGATATGGACCAGCAGCATTGAAAAAGACAATGGCATATGGCTGGGAGAAATGGTTAAAGGATAAGGGTTTAGAGGAGAACTTTAAAAGAAATAGAGTATTAATGGATTTCAATTACATACCCAAATCAATAAGGAATAGTATAACGAATGATTATAAGTCATATAAGTTACCTGATCCTGAAAACATTTATAAATTCTTTAATGATAATAAGTTTAGAAGTTTCTTGGAGGATTTCACTTTTGTTGAACGAAAACTAATGGAGTTATATTAGATATGATGAAAGATAAGGAAATAAGTAGACAAATAGATATAGGCGCAAGACTTATAGGATCTGACATTGATGATGGTTTAGGACCATCCCATTTTGATAATGATAAATTTGGTGTATGTAGTGATTGTACACATTTAAGAGCTGCAATAACAAAATATAATAAGACTATAGCACAATGTTATGAATTTGAAATATTATTAAATGGTGTGGATCCTATGGTTAAATGTACTAAATATGATAAAAAGGGATCAATGAAACTTTGGGAAATGAAAGATATTGCTATTATAATTGAACCTTGGAGAAAACAAGCAGGATTTATTACAGAGGATATTTAATGGAAACAACAGTAGTTAATATAAAAGATGGCGGAAAATATGATGAATATATTGGTAGAGCTTCTCAATGGGGTAATCCATTTAAGATAGGCAGGGATGGTAATAGAGAACAAGTCATTGAAATGTATGAGAAATGGATTGTAGATCAAGATTATCTCATGGAAGATATACCAGAATTGAAGGGTAAAATTTTAGGATGTCATTGTAAACCTCATGCTTGTCATGGTGATGTATTAGTAAGGTTAGCAGATGGCATTGAGGAGGAAGTGGATGAAACACCAGATGTATGGAAGGATAAGGGTGATTGGTATATAAAAACAATGGAAGGAATATCTATATGTACCAATACAGAGGAATCAGCTAAAATGCTATTAAGACTATTGAAAAAGGAGAATTAAAATGGGACCTCGTTACATCATTGTAGATAAAGCGGAAAGAGATGAATTTGAAATGAAATGGCAACTACCTTATGGTTATAATGGTTGTAGAATATTCAATGATGAAGTGAAAGCGATTGAATTTTATAAGGATAATATTCAAAAGTATCATATTTATGATAGATATATACTTGAGAAATATGATAATGGTACCAAACAAACAATTAGTGAGGATATCACTTATGAACGAACATAAAGAGTATTTCAGATGTGATTATTGTAAAGGTACTGCATTTTCAAAGGTATATGCCTTCAATGTTTCCTTTCGTGAGGTTAATTTTACTGAGAATTTAATATATAATGAAAATGATATTGTGAAGTATGAATGTAAACAGTGTGGAGTATTAGTTACTGGTGAGACTATTAGAAATACTCTTAAAGAAGTTGTTAGAAAATATAAAGAAGATTACTGGGAAAATGAATTAAGTGAGGATAAATAGTTATGTTTTTGGCATGGTTAATATTGGGATTTATTTTAGGATTCATGGTTGCGACTATTGCCATATCATGGATTGCTATGGAAAAAGAATTGAAATATACTAATGAGAACACGAAATTAAAGGAATATGTTAAGAAAATGGAAGAAGAAATGTCAGGAGTATAATGATATATTTTCCAAAATTAAATACATATAGAAATGTAATATATGATATTCAAGATGGTATATATAGTGATATTCCTTTATGTTGTATATTATGGTACATAACAATATGGCCATTATTTCTATTATTCAACTGGAATATGTTATATGTAAGACATTCATTGTATTTTAACTTTATACCTTGTCCTATTTGTTTAATAAGATATAGAAATGTCGGTAAATCATGTAATGCAAAACCTATAGAGGAAAGGGAAGAATAATGAAATCTGTATTTGTTGAAGAAAAAACCATTGATAGTATGTGGTTCAAATTACTATCAGAAGTATATGATAAGGGTAGAGTAAATCATATTGATAATGGATCCTTCGCAGGTTCAAATAGACTTGAGTTTGATTTTGTTAGTGGTACTATTCATTACCCAACAGTAAGACCATTGGCACCTATTGTTGATGCCAATCAACCATCTATAACAACTGATGAGGATATAGAAAAATATTTTGTAACTTATTTGATGGATGGCTCATTAGAGGACAACGAGGAATATAAGTATGCGACTTTTATTAATGGTGGATATTATAAGATATTTTTAAGTGAAATGTTTGGTGGTAGAAATGAGATTACTGTGAAGGTTCCAAACCAAATTCAGTGGTGTATTGATCACTATAAAAAGAAAGGATTTGGTAATAATCATTGCGTAATTCAAATTGGTTATCCAGAATCAAATTTGGTATATGATAAACCCTATGAAACTGAAACTGAAAGGGGTACCTCACCTTGTTTAAGGTTGATTGATACGAAAATATTTGACAATACTTTACATTTTCATATAATATTCAGGAGTTGGGATCTTTTTGGAGGATTTCCGGTCAATATGGGAGGATTTGTAATGTTAATGGAGTATATGGCTAATGAATTAGGTGTTGAAGTTGGTACACTTTCATTCAGTTGCTTGAAACTTCATTGTTACGATTTTCAACTAGAAGCTGTTGCTTCACGGTTAGGTAAAATAGAATGAAACTCTGTTGGGATAATATAGAAAATATAAGACTTACTAAGAACAGTAATTTTCGTGATATAGTAAAAGAAAAAACATATTATTTGAAAGTATGTAAGAAATGTGAAGAAGAATATTTTGGTTATAACAATAGTATGTCATGTTCCGCAAGTTGCTCAAGTAGAAGAAAACATACAAAAGAAGCAAAGAAAAAAATGAGTGAAATAAAAAAAGGTAAAAAGGCTTCTGATGAAACTAAATTAAAAATGAGTAAATCTCGTAGAGGTGAGAAAAATGGTTTCTTTGGTAAAATACATTCAAAGGAAACAAGAAAAAAATTGAGTAAGAAATTGAGCAATGAAAATTCTACTAATTGGAAAGGAGGGGTTACTAAAAAGAATATACCATTATATGATACTTATGCTCCCCAACTTGAATGGACAGAGAAGATAAGACGAAACAAGGAAGACCAAAATGTACTAGAGGTGAAATGTTTTAAGTGTGGTAAGTGGTATATACCTAAAAGGTCAAATGTAAAACATAGAATAAATTCATTAAATGGCAAAGAAGGACATCATAGATTTTATTGTTCTGATAATTGTAAGAACTCATGTTCAATATTTCACAAATCAGCAGATATATTAATGAAGGAGGATGCAATACGAGCTGGTAGACTGAAATGGTTAGAACTTAATAGAGAAGTTCAACCTGAATTACGAAAAATGGTGCTGGAAAGAGATAAATATCAATGTGTTAAATGTGGTAGTATTGACAATTTACATTGTCACCACATATTACCAGTGTCAATTGAACCACTATTGAGTACTGATATAGATAATTGTATGACTTTGTGTATTGATTGCCATAAGGAAGCACACCAAAAGGATGGATGCAGGTATGAACAATTAAAAATGGAGTTATGTATAAAATAACAGGAGGATTTTGAGGATGACATTTAGAACTGAACTGGAGAATTTGATTAACGAGCATTGTATGGAGAATGGTTCAAATACCCCTGATTATGTTTTAGCACAATTTATAGATAATATGTTAATGGCATTTGATATAGCAGTTAATAGTAGAGAAACCCATTTTGGAAGAGATAAAGTAAAGGATAAGTATGAGGTTCCTATTGACAAAGTATTTGATTTTTCAAACGATATAGAAGTTTAAATTGACAATTATAACCAATTAGTGTATAATAAGGATGATTAAAATGAAGGAAAAGATATGTAAATGGAAAGCTGAATGTACATGGGGTGATGGGCCTGATGTTTTATTGGTTCATGAGAAATATCCAGAATATCCAGAACATAATTCATATTATGACTTAAACATTAGGGAAGCCAAGATATTAGCCTGTGAACTAATGAATGCTGCCCATTATGCAGAAGAAATGAATAGATCAGTAATAGATTATTTTAGTGAAGAAATAATAGATAAAGAAACTGTTGATATAATTAAAAAATTTCAAAATCAAGAAGATTTGGATCCTGAATATTCAGCAATTGTTGATAAACATTTTTGGGATTTAATTTAATAAGGAGGATTAATAATAAGTGAGTGAAATAGAATTGAGTGATAATGCAAAAAGAATATTTGAGAATTTATATTCCTTTCAAGATGAATCAATAGATGAAACATTTAAAAGAGTTGCAAAGGAATTCGCCACTAATACACAAGAAGAGGAGATAGCATACAACCTCTTAAAAAATAATATATGGCGTCCAAATACTCCTGTATTTCTTAATGCTAATACAAAACATAAAGTCTTTTCAGCATGTTATGTAGTGTCCCTAGAAGATAGCATGGAAAGCATATATGAAGTAGCAAATGTGGCAAGAAAAATATTCCAGTTTGGAAGTGGTATAGGTATACCTATAGGAAACCTTAGAGAATCTAATGCTTATATCTATGAAGGTGATAAATCAAAAGCACCAGAAGGGAAATCCTCCGGTCCAATTACCTTTATGAAACTATACGATGCAGTGGGTGAAACAACCAAATCAGGTGGAAGAGTTAGACGAGCAGCAATCCTCTGTGCCCTTCCCATTTGGCATCCTGATATAATGGAATTTATCAATTGTAAAGAGGAAGATGGTAGACTATCTAATATGAATATATCCGTTTCCATTACTGATAAGTTTATGGAAGCATTGAATGATGATATATCATTTGATCTATTCTCCCCTTCAGATGGAAAGAAAGTAGGGGATATAGAAGCATATGAACTATGGGATAGACTAGCTTATATGAATTGGAAGTCAGCGGACCCAGGTATCTTATTCATTGATACCATTAATAAGTTTAACCCTTTAAAGAAGAAATTCCTTATTGAATCCCCTAACCCGTGCGGTGAGCAACCCTTAATCCCTTTCTCCTGTTGTAATCTATCTGCTTTAAACATTCAGAAGTTTATTAAAGATGGGGAGATGGATTGGGAAGGATTAAGAAAGGAATCTGAAACAATAACAATCTTGATGGATAACATAATAGATATAATGGATTATCCTGATGAAAAATTTGAAAAAAATAGTAAAGATTATAGACAGATAGGTGTTGGTATAATGGGCCTATCAGATGCTATGTTTGAATTGGATATTAAGTATGATAGTCCAAGAGGTAAAGAATTTGCTGGTAAAGTAATGGAGTATGTTACATTAGGTTCATTATATCAAAGTTCTTTATTGGCAAAAGAAAAAGGAGCATTCCATGACTATGAAACCTTTAGAGAGGATATGCAAGAAGTTGTAGAATCCTTAATAGATGATAGTGATGTCATTGATCACATTAAAGAATATGGATTAAGAAACTCCCAACATACTACTTGCCAACCTACAGGTACAACTGCCATATCATGTGATACTTCATATGGTATAGAGCCTTGTTTTGGTTTGGTATTTCAAAAGAACTTGATTGATGGTTCTACCATGTATTTTGTTAATAAGATTTTTGAGGAGAGATTTCAGAATGAACCATGGTATACTGATGATTTACTTGATAAAATCTTCAATAATGGTGGCTCCCTTAAAAGTATTAGAGGTATACCTAAAGAGGTTAGAGAAGTATTTGTTACTGCACATGATATAAAACCTAAAGATAGAATAGATGTTCAATCATCATTACAAAAACATTGTAGTACAGCAATCAGTAGTACCATTAACTTACCTGAACAAACCACTAAAGAGGAAATTTCAGAGTTATACAAATATGCTTATGAAAAGGGTTTGAAGGGTATAACAGTTTATAGGGATGGAAGTAAGAAAAATCAACCTGTAACCTTTTCACCTAAAAAGGATCCAACTGAATTCATAAGACCATCAAAGTTATCTGCTGATGTATTTAAGATTGGTACAGGTAATGGAACCTTATATACAACAGTTAGTTCATCTAATGGTAAGCCAATGGAATTATTCCTTCAAATTGGTAAGTCTGGACAAGTGATGAACACTTTATCGGAGGCTGTGGGTAGATTAACCTCTGTTGCATTACAAGGTGGTGTACCTGTAAAATCTATAGTAAAGACATTGATAGGTATTAATAGTGATAAACCTGTATGGAATAGAATAGATGAAAATGATTTAAAACCCACACAGATATTGAGTATTCCTGATGGGTTGGCACAATTATTGGATAGGTATTATAGTGATAATGCTTTTAATGGTAAAAGTTCAGAAGCGGAGAAATGTCCTGAATGTGGTATGTCCATTATGATGATAGAGGGGTGTAGCACTTGCACATGCGGGTATAGTAAATGTGGGTAATGATTGATGATAATTGTGAATTAGAAATTGTGAAGATAATAAATGTAAGTGGTGATACCTTAACTGATACAAGTAATAATAAATATAATATAGAAAAGGCTAAATATATATGGAAAAAAGGTGTACCTATGGATAATCCTGAGTATATCCAAAGACATTTATTGGAGGAAGAAAATGGGAATTAGAAATTTTATTAAGGAAAGTGAACAACAAAATTATAATATCAAGCAACTAACTGAACAAAAAACTGGTGCGGAAATAGCAAGAGAACTTGGTATTACAAGACAAGCAGTATCAGGCGCATTAAAACGAGCAATGAAAAAAGTTTATAAGGAAACCAGAGCATTAGATAAAACTTGGGGTCCTTTTGAAACTGCCACTGTTATGAGTATGATTTTTAATGTGGGTGATGATGATATGAGTAAATTCGTTAGATTGTTTCCACCTGATATTAGAAAGGAAATTGAAGAAGATGGAAAAAAACTTATGGTTGGAAGACTTGGAAAATAACACTCCTTTATGTATTGATTGTTTCCAATGTAAAATAAAGAATAACAAAGTATTCTGCAAATATAAATATTTTACTGACATGAATTATAGAGATGTTTCATTATTCACCCCGTTTGATTTTGACTGCTGGAGAGGGTCTTTTTATGATGATGAATAAAAAATAGGAGGACAGGGTTTGGCCACCTTGGTTAGTGCCGATACACTAACCTTACTCCTAACAAATAAACCTTATCGGAGGTAAAAGTTATGAAGATATGTTGGGATAATTTAGAGAAGTTAAGGTATAATAAAGAAAAAGGTAAGTGGTATAATAAAAATGGTTCTTCTCATATTTATAAAGAATCGTGTGCAGTTTGTCACGAACCGTTTTTAACACAACCGAATAGTAAAGGTTATTATTGTTCTATTAATTGCGCAGGTGTAGGATATAATACAAAAGAAAGAAAACGAAAAAAATCTGAAAGTCAAAAGGGTGAGAATAATAGTAATTGGAAAGGAAAATTATGGGAAAAACATATACCCTTATATGATACATATGCACCTCAGATAGAATGGTGTGAAGAAGTTAGAAGAGGTCCAATTGATAGAAATATACTAGAAGTAAAATGTTTTAAATGTGGTAGATGGTATATACCTAAAGATTATACAGTCAATAGTAGGTCACAATATCTCAAAGGTAATTATAATTATGAATCACATTTTTATTGTTCTAACGAATGTAAAGATTCCTGTTCTATATATGGCAAAACACCTGAACAAATAATGAAAGAAGATGCAGTAAGAGTAGGAAGATTACAATGGTTAAAACTAGACAGAGAAGTCCAACCCCAATTAAAAAAATTAGTATTAGAAAGAGATAATTATCAATGTGTTAAATGTAATAATACTAATTCCCTCCACTGCCACCACATATATCCCGTATCAAGTAATCCAATAGAATCAGCAGATATTGACAATTGTATAACTTTGTGTTATACTTGTCATAATGAAGTGCATAAAAAAGATGGATGTAGGTATGGTCAATTAAAAATGGAGATATGTTAATGATAACTTTAGATGTGATGCATGAATTTTGTTATCAATATATGGAAGGTGTTAAATTATCCAAAAATAATTCCCATGTCTTGGCTAGATGTCCTCTATGCGGGGACTCCAAAAAATCTTTATCAAAGAAACGCTTCAATATGGATTTTAATTCCGGTCAACCAATATATCACTGCTGGAATTGTACCGAATCAGGTTCCTTTCTTACCCTTTACTCCAATCTCAAGGGTCTGTCCATATCCCAATCCCTCAAAGAACTGAACTCTTATGATCCTGATTACTTGATACAAAAACTTTCCAAGAAAAAGGAAGAAAAGATAATCCAGGAAATTGAGTATGAGTATCACGACTATATACTGAAAGACTGTATATCAGCAACAGAAACAGTTGATGGATATATGAAGGCTATGTATCAGAAAGAACTAAAGAAATTCATAAGAGATAGAAAATTATCCATTAAAGTGTTTGTAGCCTATAAGGGAGAATACCAGAGAAGATTTATAATACCTATATATAATGATGGACATATAGTATATTTCCAAGCTAGAGCAATGATAGATGAAGTTCTTCCTAAGTATATGAACCCTACACTAACTAAAGGTAATATAATATATAATAAGGATAATTTCCATAAGAATAAGCATATAGTTATATGTGAAGGATTGATAGATGCAGCAACAATAGGCAAGCAAGGTACAGCATGCTTGGGTAGTGAGATATCTAAGGACTTTATAAATGAGGTGACACAACTAACTAATAAGGGGTTAATAATATGTTTGGATAATGATAAGGCTGGATTGAAATCTGTAATCAAGTTAATTGATAGTAATAATATACCTTCTAACACCAAGTTTTTTCTTTTCCCATATAAATACGGTAAATATAGTGATATTAATGAATTTTTCGTGAATGAAAACATAAATAATATATATAATTTTGTGAAAGAGAATTCATACTCAAGTACCACTACTTATACTAAATTGAAGATGGATAAATGGAGACAGAAAATATTAAATGTTTAAAGGAGATTATTAATGCGTATAACAGAAATAGGTTCAGATTTTATAACTATAACAGAAGATAATTTGTATGATGAAGATTTGAGAAGTATTCCAAGAGTTCATCTTATCAAGTTGGCATTTTTCAACCCTAATGAAGAGAAAGTCAAGAAGGTTCTATCCTTCTACCCTAAGACTAATAGATTTATTATTAACGATAACATACGAACATATAACTATATACTTAAATGGACTAATAAGAAGTATTATATACAGAACAGAGAAGGTGTAGGTCTCATATCCTTCTTCAGGAAAAATAATAAAGTTTTATTAGATTTCGCAAAGCTATCAGCCTATGAGGCTCATTTCGTGTTGAATTATTGTTTTGAGGATGTATTAAAAAACCTGGAGGTTATTATTATCAATAAAAATATATTTGATGAAAAGGAAGAAATATTAAAACTTTGGAATGGTAATGTCATATTGAATAATGAGGGAAATGTTATCTAATGATATTAGTTTTTGGTCCTTATGTAGGTTCATTTGAGCAAGAAATACTCACCTTTAGACCATATATAACATGGATGCGCAAAGTCTTACACTATGACAAGACTTATGTTAATACCCATTTCAATAGGAAATTCCTATATGATGATATAAATGATAATGAATTACTCCCAATTTGGAAATATTTATCAAGGGATGAATTGGGACAGAAGGGTTATATACATAGTTCTTTAACATTAAAGGAATATGGTGGATACATTAAGGAATTGAAAACTACTATATCCGAACGGGAGAATTGTTCTAAAAAAAATATAGACATAAGGAATATCAATTATACCAAGTCAATCATACAATATCCTGTATATAATAAAATATTTGACAGTATAAGTACAAAAAGTATAAATATACCAGATGAACTAAAAAACAGAAATATTTTCATACCTTATGGTACAGAGGATAGAACTGATTTTTATAAACATTTAAAGGATGAGTATGATTTCATTGTTATAGGTGATATGTCTACATCTTTAACAAGTGAGAATAAGATCCTTGAATATATTGATTATTTTGAAAATGGTTGGGAATATATAATAGGTGCTATAACACATGCTAAAGTTGTAGTATGTCCTATAAGTTATTGGACTGCTGTATGTAATTTACAGAAGGTTCCTGTATTCTCATGGGGGGATAACCCTGGTCAATACAGAAAAGGTGGAATATATTATTTTAATAATAAAAAGTCAATGATACTACCTGATATAAATGTAAAGCCTTTTTTACCTGACTTTTTAAATACTGTTGAAGGGGAGTGACATAATGAAATTCAAGGATTATTTAACTGAAATGACATGTAAATATACCCGTAAACAGAAAGAAAATCTATCACATGTTATACTTAATATATTGATGGACCCTAATGCTGCTAAACTATTAAAGAAAGTTAAGGCTACTGCTGATAAGGAGAATGTAATAATTACTAAACAAGAAGCTGAAGCAATGTTAAGTAATTTAAAGAAAATAAGGCAACTGGTTATAGATTTACCTATGGAAGAAGAATGAAAGGATTAGAAGGTATAACTAAAATAATAATAGGTGCTATTATAGTTGCCATGCTTAGTTGGGGTACATGGGTAACTGTTGGTGTATTCACTATAGAGGATATAACTGTTTGTGCTGCTGAGAACAAGGAAAAGATTGAAGTTAAATCTGGTGCTTTACAGAAGCAGATTAATACAAGAATGAACAAACAAGATGCAAAACTTGATGGTTTGAAGAGGGATATGAATACAAGGATGGATAAACAAGAAAAAAAGATGGACAAATCAGGTGATAAACTTGATAAGATTATGATAATGATTTTAGATTTACACAAGGAGAAATAATTATGCAAACAGAAGATAAATTAAACAGTATTTATGAAGGAATGTTGAATGAAGCCCCAGGTAAAGGATTCACTCTTACTTGTAATAAATGCAATGCGGAAGTTCAATTGATTAAAAAGAATAAAGTCACTGGTAAGGATATTGAGGTTTATGCGGAAGCGGAAGAACATGAAGATGGTTATTCTTTCGGTATTTTAACTATGAGATGTAAAAAATGTAAAAATTCTTGGGAATATGATGAATCATATGATTAAACTATTGATAATTATGTTATTGTGTGTTATAATGGTTGGATGTATTGAACATAAACGACAAAGTGTTACTATACACAATCAAATTGAAATACCAGTTGATAATCAAGGAATATAAAGGAGGAAATTGTTAATGCCGTTATTTGAATATAGATGCAACCTGTGTAATAATGTTGATGAACGACTAGAATTCGGAACAGAAATGGAAGCAGATCATTACTGTTCCTTATGCGAGGGGCTAGCTTCCCGAATAGTATCCCAATGTAAGTTTGAATTGAAATATAATAATAAAACAGATTTATGTTCATGGGGGTCAGAGGGGTATGCTAGTTCTCACTATTGGGATGAATATAAAGCAGCAAGAGGAAGAGGGGAGAATGTTAAACCTGCTGGGGAGGATTGATGAAATTACGATATTATTTAACTGAAAGTATGTCAAGGTATTGTGAGATATATCTGGCTAAGAATAAAAAGTGGTATTTGGAACTTGCTAATAATGAATATGGTGAACGAGAGGATGCGGTTACTTATGGTCCCTTTAAGAGTGAGGCTGCTGCGGAGGATTATATAGATAATTTTTCTAATCCTGGTGGCTGGGGTACTGATGATTCAGGTTTAACTGCTACACCTAAGAAAAGTCCTAATGGAAGTCCTATTCAAAGACCTAGTAAAAGGCGTGGATGGTAAGGAGGATTAAAATGGATATACAAGAAAAGATTGAAAAACATTTAGATGAGAAGAAGGGCGTTGCTCCAGAAGTAAATGAAAGAAAATTAAGTGTTTATTGTTTCATGAATTTAGAAGTTATAGTACCATATAACAGTAAAAGTCTTGAAACAATAAA
>Ga0233437_1000941_pt1 | contig 58500 bp, 52 predicted proteins | sample SI_122_August201_FD_182714 | JGI IMG/M metagenome (GOLD analysis project Ga0233437, IMG submission 182714) | Seawater microbial communities from Saanich Inlet, British Columbia, Canada - SI_122_August2016_200_MG | ecosystem: Environmental > Aquatic > Marine > Inlet | place: Canada: British...
CGAGCGCGATAGAAGTAATAGATATTGTCTGTTCGATTACCATATGATCCCAGATCTACGATATCCAGACGAGGACGCACGCGGGCATCACCAGTCATTGTGATATCAGCATATGCGCCAGTAATGACAAGTGTGAGAAGGATTACTGCGATAAAAAGTTTTTTCATGTCTTAGCTCCTGTTCATTTCAATGATTCCCTTCCCCCTGCTTGAGATATACTTTGCATATCGATGCGCTTCAGGAGGAATCGGTGAATGAGGTGCAATGCCTGTGCCATGAATGCTAAAAAACAGATATCCAATGTAGATCATATCATATTTCTGGTTGAATGTCATCTCGATACACCCTACGGGCACTGCAACCCGCTAAGCGGGTCGATGTCCGGAAACAAAGAAGCACCCCGAGGGGTGCTTCAATTATCAGATAATATTAATTAATTGATCTCCGGATTAATAGCTGGTGTCCCCTAAACGGATCACCTCGCCATTGCCGATTCCGACTGTGGCATTCCGGGTATCCACGATAAGTTTTGAATTGTCCACGATAGCCTTAATATCATACTCGGAGTGGTTGGTAGTGATAACCACACAGTCGTATTGATCAAGAGTTTTGTGATCAAGGTCGATAGTCTGCTCCATCCTTGAATCAAACTTTATCTCACTCACATAAGGATCATGAAAACTGACCTTGGCGCCCTTGGCTTCTAAAAGTGCGTAAACATCCAGGGCAGGTGATTCTCTCACATCATCAATATCAGGCTTATATGCCATACCCAAGAGCAGGATGTTAGAACCATTGATACTTTTTGACCTACTATTTAATCCATCACCTACCAGATCAACCACATACTCTGGCATAGCCGCATTAATCTCACTGGCCAATTCAATAAAGCGGGCCTTGTAGTCAAGGGTTCTCATTTTCCAGGAGAGGTAATGAGGATCAATAGGGATACAGTGACCGCCCAAACCAGGACCAGGGGTAAATTTCATGAAACCGAAAGGTTTGGTGGCAGCTGCATCAATCACTTCCCACACATTTACACCCAGCTTGGCACACATAATGGCCATTTCATTGGCCAGGCCAATATTGATGCTTCTGAAGGTGTTCTCAAGCAACTTGGTGAGTTCAGCAGCCTCTGGTGAGGAGACAGGGACAAGCTCATCCATGATATGGGCATAGACGGCCATACCCAGCTTTAAACAGTTCTCAGTAACACCGCCAATAACCTTAGGCGTATTGGTAGTATGAAAAACAGGATTACCTGGATCCACACGCTCAGGCGAGAAGAGTAGAAACACATCTGTACCTACCTTTAATCCTGATGCTTCCAGGGCAGGTTGCAAGAGTTCTCGGGTTGTACCAGGGTAGGTGGTACTTTCCAGTACGATGATAAGATCTTTGTGAACATACTTGATCAATTCTTTATTCACATCCAGGATATAAGTAATATCAGGATCTTTAGTCTTACTCAGGGGGGTTGGAACAGCTATACAGATTGCATCGATTTGTTTCACACTTGAGAAGTCTGATGTGGCTGTGAAGGTACCAGCATCAACCAGGGTTTTGAGCTCAGCATCATTCACATCCTGGATGTAGTTATCACCTGCATTCAGCTGATCCACTCTGGCCTGATTCACATCAATACCGATGGTACGGATACCAGCATTTCCAAATTCAACAGCCAGAGGCAGGCCTACATAACCAAGACCTACAATACCTACTGTGATATCTTTCTTCTCTATTCGCTTTAAAAAATTATTCACGTTCTCCCCTAATAGTCAATATTTAAAAAACTCAAGCAAAATTAATTTATATATCTGTTTCTGATGTGATCAAACTAACATGAAATTTGCCACAAAAACGAAGAAGCACCCCTAGGGGTGCTTCCTATATATACTTTTCGTATAAATTTAAAAAAATCAGCTGTTCTTCTTTTTCTTCTGATTCTCATCCCAGGCCAAGACCACTGGACTGGCAACAAAGATGGAAGAATAGGTTCCAACTACAAGTCCAACTGTTAGTGCAAAAGCAAATGGTTTGATAACTTCACCACCAAAGAATAATAGAATTAATACTACGGTAAGCGTTGTCAATGACGTGATCACCGTACGATTCAAGGTCTGGTTTAAACTCAAATTGATCACCGACATAAAGCTATCATGCCTTTTCTCCTTGGCATTTTCTCGGACGCGGTCAAAAACCACAATGGTATCATTCAAAGAATAACCCACAATAAAGAGAAAAGCTGCCAATACTGAAAGTGATATCTCCATATTCAATAATGAGAATAGTCCTAATGTAATGAGTATATCGTGAGTCAAAGCAACCAGTGCACCGATGGCATACATAAACTGGAAACGAATTGAGATGTATATAACAATTCCAGCCATAGCTATAAGCACGGCTGAGATCATATCACCCCTGAGTTCCTTACCAATTTTGGGACCCACAGTCTCAAGGCGGCGAACTTCATAGCTGCCACCATGGATGGATGCTAAAGCCTCACGAATGGTGTTGACCTGTTCTTCGCTTTGCGTAGCGGTTTTCACATGAATTAAAAATTCATCTTCATTACCGAACCCACGAATCATGGCATCACCATATCCAATTTCTGTTAGTGCGGATCGGACTGATTCCACTGAAGTTGATTCAGTGAACAGAACTTGGATTTCGGTACCACCCTCAAAATCAATACTATACAGTGGACCGCCGTGGAGCACGATACTCACCAAACCGGCGAGAATAATTGCACCCGAGATCATCCCGGCAAGTTTTCTTTTACCAAGGAAATCAATATTTACATTTTTTATTAATTCAAACATGTCATAATCCTCAGATACTCAACTTAGTCATGGTCTTACGCTCTGTCATAACCATGAAAATTGTGCGTGTAATAAAAATAGCTGTAATCATCGAGGATAGAATTCCCCAGAACAAGGTGGTGGCAAAACCTTTGACAGTTCCACTTCCAAATTGCCATAATACTCCGGCTGCCAGAATAGTGGTCAGGTTGGCATCCACAATGGTAGTCAAAGCTCTATTAAAGCCATCATCAATAGATTTTTTAACTGTCTTGGCATTGCGCAGTTCTTCACGAATTCTCTCGAATATGAGCACATTGGCATCCACAGCCATACCTACCGTCAGGATCAATCCCGCAATACCAGGTAATGTAAGGGTGGCATTCAGCGTGGAGAGAATTGCCAGAGTAAATCCAAGATTCAGGAATAAGGCAACATCTGCAATAAGTCCAGCCCCCCTATAATAAACTGCCATAAAAATTATGACCAGGATAAAGCCAAATACGATGGAATTTGTACCTGCGGCTACTGAATCTGCACCCAGAGAAGCACCAATGGTACGCTCTTCTTCAATGACCATGGGAGCAGGCAATGCTCCAGCACGCAGAACAACGGCCAGTTTCTTGGCATCCTGAAGATCATTCATACCTTCAATCTGAGTGCGACCATCGGCAATTTTGTCGCGAATAACACCAGCCATGTGAACGTTGCCATCCATGACAATGGCAATCCGCTTACCAACATTCCCCGCAGTAATCTTGGTCCACTCGCGTGAACCTTCATCATTCATGGAGAGATGTACTACAAATTCAGCACCCGAGAACCCACCCAGGGATTCACGAGCATCGGTTACTACATCACCGGTTAATTCAGCTGTCCCCTTCATGAGGTAGAGAGCTCTGTGCATACGGCCATCACCAGTGATGTCACGTGGTGACACACCCCAGGCCAGTTTGCTATCTGAAGATACAGTAGCTGCAATGCTTGGCTTTGCAAGTTTACGTTTGATGGAGCGTACGTTTTCTTCAGGTACCCAGATGGTGTTGCTGCCTACATTAATCAGGGATGAGAAAGGACGACCTACATCACCAGTACCTGTGATGCTAAGCGAATCACCTTCTTCACCAGAAAGGACATCAGCCAGACTGGGGGCACTTTCATCAATAGTCGTATCAGCTGTCACTTCCTCGATGCTAGTAGTATCCTCACCCATATCAGCAGCCCAGGCCTTGTCAATATTACGGATAACTTCATCCAATAATTGAGGATCTTCTTGAACCAGCACAAATTCCAGGAGGGCTGTGGCTTGTATCAATTCTCTGGCTTGGGCCTGATTTGTGATACCAGCGAGCTCAACAACAATTCTCCAGGCACCTTTACGCTGAATGGTTGGCTCAGAAACACCAAACTGATCCACACGATTACGGATAATCTCTTCGGCGCGATCAACCGCATCCTTAGCATCCGCTTCCAGCGCGTCCAAGACATCAGAGTTTGGACCTTTTTCATAGATTGGGAAGTACCGTGCTAGACGAATGTTCGTCGCATTCACATTCTTTGCAAATGTTGGGAAAAATTCAGTCTCGTTATTTTGAGCTTCTACCAGGCTACTGGAAATGAGAGCATCAATCTCAGCATCGCCATCTTCTACCCGGGTTTTAATCAATTCTTCTAAATCAACTTCCAGGACAACATGCATACCGCCCTGTAGATCCAAGCCCTGATGAATAATATTTTTTCGGATATCATCCATCTCACCGCTCTCAATGAGGGTTTGTTTTTGGGTCTCATCCATCGTGTAATAGCTAATGGTGTCTCTCAACATATAGGCAGCGGCTCCTACCAGGAGAACAACCAGAAAGACGCGCATCCGCAAAGGTCCAGACATAAGGATCAATCCTTTTTCATTTGTTCGTATTCCCACTTATCGTAAACGGGATAAATTCTTTTCAATAAAAAGCTCAAATAATCGTATTGGGGACAGAGTCCCTGTGTCTTCCTGAGCTTGTCGAAGGAGACACTACGCCCCGATTTAGCGCGGCAATATAAAGGTGGGTATATGTTCTCCAAAGATTTATTAGGGGGAGAAAGACACCTAACTAAAGTAAGGTGGTACTGCTGCATTAGTGTGAATCTAGTTACTGCTATGTTCATATATCTCAAATGAAGAATCTTTTACATAAAATACATTACTGAACAACGGATTCACGTTGCTTTTGGGGGGTCATAAGTGTATTATTCAAGCGCTATCTAGAAATATATGACCTCGATTGGGGGTATTTCGAGATCAATCTAAAATTTAGGTCATCCTGACCTTAAGAAAATGAAGAACTTTGGAGGAAACATGAAACGTTTTTCTTTACTATTTATTCTGGTATTTGCTGTCGCTGCTTTCGGTCAGGAAGCTATGGAAGCTCCCGCTGAAGAAATGGCAACTGATATGATGGCTGATTCTGCGGCTGTCGACTCAATGGCTATGGACGACATGATGATGGCCGATTCTTCAGCCACAATGGAAATGGAAGAAGCTGTTGTTGAAGAAGATACTGGTGATGCTTTAGAAGCTATGCTGGCTGAAGAAGGCACCATGGAATCAGAAGTGACTACTGGATCCGCGATGATTGGCTATACAGTAGGTTTGATGGGTGGCTATCCAGTATTTATGAGCTCAGGCCTAGAGGCTGGTAAAGCAGCTCCTGTTTTTGGCTTAATTGCGGCTACCCCATTTGGATTCGCAGTGGGACCATTTGAAATTGGTGTTGGAGTCGAGCTAGGTATGTATGATTTTACTGACGAATCTATTGATTACTCAGGTATAGTGGCTCTTGCAACTTTGAATACCTCACTGCTAGAGACCGCCCAAGGGACTGTTTCTGCTGAAGTAGGTGGTGGATATTATGGTGCAAGCGTTGGGGCCACTGCTGGTGCAACATTTAACTACTCAATCCCTAATATGCCTATTGTTGCCAGACCTTATGTTCGCGCAAATGCAACTCTTGCTTCCGGTGACAATGAAATTGGTAGTGTAGCATGGGTTAATGCTGGATTATACCTTTCTTTTGATCTAAGCGCCATATTCTAAATATTTGCATACACATATTTAACTCAAAAAGTCCCTTCTTGGAGGGACTTTTTGTTTTTTTAATAATGGCAACCTAAATAATATTAAAGACCGCTTTGAGCTAAAACGCAGAGATAGTATTGCCAAATACCATACAATCTTTCGTTTGAATCCCATATCATACGCCATATTGCGAAAAGAACAACTTGATTTTATTAGAACTAAACTGGACCAAGATGCAAGATCAATATCTGCTTCAAAATATTTCTGGGAGCAGCAATTAATCTTCGCTAGGAAAGAATGGTCATGCTGACATGATTTGCATTCCAATCATCCAAAAGCCAAAAATCCTCCGACTAGCATCCTTATGAAAACCTGTTCTCGTTATTCTATACATCTCCTAGTTTGCCCATGAATCTTTTGTTGCGAACAACCAAAGATTAGATTTTAATATTCCTGTCCTACGACTCTCAATAATTGTTTGGACATGATATCACTTATAAAGTAGAGAGTCTTCCATCTTCTGCCTCCACAATTCGCTTTAAATGTCTAACCTCTCCTGATACTTTACCGTCTATTAGTGAATTAGATCAACTTTAATAAATATTGAATAATTTAGTTTTTACTTTGACGACGACTTTTTTTACGATCGATGGATGTTTTCCAACTATAAGTCCTGGCATATGAGCATCCTCTGGAAACAATGTCACAAACATTCCGGGGTAAACATCAACTCGCGCGGGTCCAGGGCATTCTCGATTGAAAAGTTCGTAATCATCGACTTCATCATAGGGCGTATTAATAAGCAAACCTTCCCTGTTGAACCATTCAATGCCTTCAGAACCAATGAGAACAGATTGGATATCAACGTATTTTTGGTGTGCTTCCAAAACGGCATCTGCGGGATTTTTAGTTTCATAACTCATGACCAGCGCGAATATGTCATCTCCTAAGATATCATATCTTTGTTCATCTGCATCTGGAGGGAGCTCTGATAAAAAATCGAATGCTTTCTTCCAAGCAGGGCTAGATGTATACTTATTCCAGTTTTTTAAATTATCAATTATCATATAAATTTATGTCCCATTTAGTCTGATTATATTTGAGCATTGAAGAACCACTTCATTGTGATTTATAAATCTTATTGATCCCCTGCAAATTGACTTAGAGTTAATATTTATTATTTGGCCAAATCTTTCTTTATTTCTAAAATAAGTTTTGATGTAAATAATCTTGCTCCTTGATCATTCAAATGCGAAATATCATTGAACAACTCATTTTTATACTTAAAGGAAACATCAGAAGTAAAATCATGAAAATAAATACCTTCCTGGTTTAAGATATGTTTCATAACAAGCATAGATTCGTTTTGGTTATAGTCATCTTCAAATATTGTCGGTGAAGTGACGACGATGAGATCAATCTCTTCAGATTTTGCATTTAATATGAATTTTTTAAACGATTCAATGAACCGATTATCATTCTTTGCCTTGTTGACCCCAAATATTTTTTCTCTGATATTGGTAACCTCTGATTCGCTCATCGTTCCAAACAATGGCATATATCCTTCATAGTCTTCCTGTGGGAAAAGGTAGTACTTGATAATATGAACTATCGTAGAGTTCATTTGGTAGGCTTGAAGAGCTAACTTTAAATCGATTAATTTGCTCCCCTTGCTTAGGATAGGCTTAAGAATATTTCTGTGATCCCAATAATAGGGGTGTAAATCACTTAATCGATCGAAGACCAGAGGATTATATGAGAGAAAGTCGGGATCAATATTGAGAATTATGAGACTAGGTTTTGTTCGAGCTAACACTATTTCCTGTATAGCTGTAATAAAGGTAATACCTTGCCCTCTAACCCCTGCGTTATAGCATGATTTTTGTAGCTCCTGGCTCATTAGCGGTGAAACGAAGTGCCTTGTTGAATGGGAGCTCCCCATTATTAGCACCTCCGGTGAGGCATCATATACTAAATGGCTTATCCGAGCATATTTGCCACTCTTTTGGTTTCGAAATAATATTTTGCTTGCAAACCCTAAGCATAAATCTACTATTAGTATAATGACTATGAATTTTATAGCCTTAACTGCAAAATATTTCAAGTCGGGCTCTTTCATAATTAAAATTGGAAGTATATGAATTGACTCTCTCCGAAGACTCCAAGATATAGGATAATATAAATTAGAATACTCATTGTGAATAAATTTACAAATTCAGATTTGTTATGTGAAATAGTGATTACTGAGTTGAAGAACTCTCGTTTTAAATCTACAATTAATAAGATAGTGATGGCAAGAATAGTATATATAGGTGTCGTAACATCTGGACCAGAGCCGATAAATAGAGTACCAGGATTTGTAGCGATTTCACCCATAATATGAAATGCCTCTTGTATGCTATTTGCCCGAAACAATATCCAGGAGATATTAATCAGAATAAACGTCGATATAATTGATACTAACTTCCTCACCCGCTTCTTAAAAATAATTTTCTCCATTATCAAGTAGATCCCATTTAGCGCACCCCAGGCGATAAATGTCCAGTTTGCCCCGTGCCATAAACCGCTGACAATGAATGTAATCATAATTATGTAACCCCATCGAAATATGGAGACTCGATTCCCTCCAAGTGGAATATACAAGTAATCTCTGAACCACGTGGATAACGAAATATGCCATCTAGACCAAAACTCACTAACTGAGCCAGACAGATAAGGTCTCTTAAAATTAGTCATTAATTCAAAACCAAATAGCTTAGCTATTCCAATTGCCATCAATGAATAACCAGCAAAATCACCATAGATTTGAAATGAAAATTGCAGAGTAGCTGCCATGAAACTTAATCCATCGTGCTTGTCAACATTATTATAGACCGCATTGACATATATTGCAGCTCTATCTGCAACCACCACCTTCATAAATATTCCCCACAATATTTGCTTAACTCCCTCAGAAATTGCTTGATAATTTACCAATCTCCGATTCAGAAATTGGGGAAGTAGATTACTTGCTCTTTCGATTGGACCAGCTACCAATTGTGGGAAAAAAGAGACAAAGGCAAAGAATGATATTATATCCTTCGTGGGTTGCATTTTTCCTCGGTAGATATCGATTGAATAGCTTAGTGTTTGGAATGTATAGAAGCTTATGCCAACGGGTAATATTATACTTAAGCCACTAGGATTGATTTGATGTCCGAAGAGAGAAAATGCCCATGTAACATTATCTAGAAAAAAGTTAAAGTATTTGAAGAATCCTAATAACCCAAGATTCACAATTATACTTATAACTAATAATATTTTTCTACTTCTCTTTATATCTGTTTTTGATAACCCAAGACCAACAGAGTAATCGACAATTGAGCTAAAAATGATTAAAGCCAAGAACCGCCAATCCCACCAACCATAAAAAATATAACTTGATATAATAATCAGAAAGTTTTGATTTCTTGTGCTGTTCCGAAATACAATCCAGTACAAAAAAAAGACTGTTGGCAGAAAAATAGCAAAATCTAATGAAGTGAATATCATGAATTTTGCTACCAATTAAGCATGGTTATTAAAGTGATCCAATGGATTACCACAAATGAATTCAGGAAGCTAATGGTTTATCTAAGGCTATCGATAGTATTGCAGGGGAAGCAGGATCAAAAAAGTGCATCATATTTAACCTTTTCAAAAATTTGAAGCTTCCCATCTTTTGTAGCATCTCGAATAACTCGATTATCTCTTTCAAAAGCATAACGAGCTAACTTATATGCAATCTCTTCACCATAATAATAAGGGGTACCCCATTGCATATTTTCCTTGTAATAATTCGGGAAAAAATGATTCTCATCCTCCCCCTTGATCACATTTACAGTTTTAGGGGCTGAAGAGACATTAAAGCTATGATCTTTCCCAATGAGATACACTTCCTTAAAACCCATATAATAGGCTAGCTCTATACAGGCATTGGTCACCGAATGTCCGTACCAAAATCCATGTAGAATATCTTTGACAAATTTATGCCTGTGATTCAATTTGAGGTAATTTATTTTCTCTGTCTGATGAATGTAGTGTCTGCAATCCCAGTTATAAAACGATGTGATCTCAGACTGCTGATATTCATCAGTGAATTGTTTGAGTTGATTAATGATGTCTATCACACAAAGATAATTTAGATTTAAATCATACATTTCATTCAGGAGATAGCCCCGATTCATCCCGATTGTGTACTCATCTTTGAGAAGAGAAAGATCCATATTTTTTAAACTGGGACCTGTAGCAATGATGAAGCAGCGCTGTCCAACATGGATATTATGAAATTTTTGTAAGCGAGCTTTATTCTCTCTAGCAGATTTTATATTTAGAAACCAGGCAATATTATGGGGGAACTCATGAACACGGTCGGAGAGCATCAGCTTTAATCGAGCAAGGGAGAAGTGTTCCACTTATCAACCCTGCCCATTCTGGGTTCGCTTGTACCACTCGTAGGTATCAAATATCCCTGCCTCCAAAGTAAAGGCCGGTTGCCATCCAATTGCCTTTAAGTGTTTGATGTCGAGAAGTTTCCGTGGGGTTCCATCCGGTTTTGATTTATCAAAAATAAAATCACCTGTGTAGCCTATGATATTCTTTAATAGCTCTGATAGCTGATGAATTGTGATGTCGGACCCACTCCCAATATTTATATGAGATATACCATACTCATCGTAGAGAGTTTGAGCCTCCATATTTTCCATGATGGAGATACAGGCAGATGCCATATCCTCAACATGTAAGAATTCACGTCTTACCTGCCCTGAGCCCCATATTTCAACATGCTCATGATTCTGCAATTTGGCTTCATGGATTTTCCGCATAATAGCGGGCAATACATGTGATGTTTTTAAATCAAAATTGTCATTTTTACCATAAAGATTGGTGGGCATGACTGAAATGAAGTTACAGTTGTATTGTTTGAAATAAAATTCACACATCTTAATGCCTGCTATTTTGGCGATGGCATAGGCTTCATTTGTTGGTTCAAGCGGACCCGTCAGCAGGTATTCTTCTTTCATGGGTTGTTTAGCATTTTTGGGATAAATGCAAGAGCTTCCCAGAAATAATAATTTTTTAACCCCAAATTCCTTTGAGTAATGAATTACATTATTTTGAATAGCCAGATTATCATAAATGAATTGACCTGGGAAATCACTATTCGCCAGGATGCCTCCAACTTTTGCTGCAGAAAGAATAACAAACATAGGTTTATTAACTCTGAAGAACTGCTCAACCTCCCTCTGATTTGTAAGGTCAAGTTCGGCTCTATTTCGAGTTAGCAGGTTTGTAAACCCTTTATCTCTTAAGTACTGCAAGATAGCTGAACCGACCATTCCATTATGACCGGCGATATATATTAAATCACTTTTTTCCATGACGATCAAATTGCTTCTTATAGTCAGATTCTACCATTATTCGTACAAGTTCCTTGAATTTGACCTGGGGTTTCCAGTTTAGTTTTTCAGCTGCCTTACTTGGGTCACCAATGAGCAATTCAACCTCAGTAGGTCGAAAATATCGTTTATCAACAGCAACTACGACCTTGCCATTGCTTTCTAATATTCCCTTCTCCTCTACTCCTGAGCCTTTCCAGATTATTTTGTCGCTCAAAACGCTGAATGCCTCTTCAATATATTCACGTATTGAATGGGTCTCGCCTGTGGCAAAGACATAGTCATCTGGTGTATCTGATTGAAGAATTTGCCACATTCCTTGAGTAAACTCAGGGGCGTAGCCCCAATCACGTTTTGAATCAAGATTTCCCAGATATAAGGTATCTTGTGCACCAATCATAATTTTGGAAGCGGCTACGGAGATTTTGCGAGTCACGAAAGTTTTTCCTCTCCGTTCAGATTCATGATTAAATAGTATGCCATTGCAGGCAAATATGTTATACGCTTCACGATAGTTTACTGTGACCCAATAGGCATACAATTTTGCCGCTGCATAAGGAGACCTAGGATAGAATGGCGTTTTCTCAGTTTGGGGAATTTCTTGAACTTTTCCATATAATTCGCTGGTGGAGGCCTGGTAAAATTTGGTGTCAACTCCTGTCTCCCTGATCGCGTCTAAAAACCTTAACGTCCCAACTGCATCTACTTCAGCAGTGTACTCAGGTACTTCAAAGGATACTTGAACATGAGACTGTGCCCCTAAATTGTATATTTCGTCCGGATTCACCTTCTCAACAATTCTGTTCAGATTACTTGAATCTGTTAAATCACCATAATGTAGAAACAACGATTCATTCATGATTGAAGGATCTCGAAAGAGATGATCAATACGAAAAGTGTTGAAGGAACTCGCCCGTCTGATTATACCGTGAACTTCATAACCTTTCTCAAGTAGCTGTTCGGTCAAATAGGACCCATCTTGACCGGTAATTCCGGATATTAAAGCAATTTTCTTCATCATTTCCTCATTGTTTCTTCTAGTCGGGCCTAATTTGACGCCTGGGTCGAAATTTTTTAATCTCTGCAATTTGCATAACAAAGTTCCATATAAATCTGATGTTCAATACTGTATATCGGTACCATAGTCTAAAAAAATCTTTGCTCAGCAATCTATATAGCCATTCAAAACCTGATTGACTCACCCATTCTGGAGCTCGCTTTATACGTCCTCCGATAAAATCAAAAATTGCACCAGAAGGAATGAATACCGCACCTTTAATAAGATTAAGATGCTGGTCAATCCAGTAATCCTGTTTTGGTGTACCAAGCCCCACAAAAATTATATCAGGTTTTACGGCATTGATCTCATCGCAGATTTTTCTATCCTCATCTTCAGTCAAGGCTCTGAATGGGGGGGAGTAGGCGCCAACGATCTTAATATTAGGGTACATTTTCAGGAGATTTTTTCGCATGGCGACAAGGACATCCTCATGACCACCATATAAATAGAAAGTATAACCCGTCTTCTGGGAATGTAGAGCCAGGTTATGCAGTATACTATTTGCATCAAATTGATCGCAAACCAGGTTGTCTACTTTCTCCATCCATCTTGCAAAGGGTAATCCATCTGGAGCAATTATATCTGCCTGGCTATAGATTTGATCAATATCCTTGTTCAAATATGCCTGCATCACACAGTACGCATTGATCACTGCAATATGATGAGAGCGACTATCCTTAGAACTAATCCAACTGTCCACTTTTTTAAAAAAGTGGTCGTAAGTCATCGCATCAATTTTGATGGAAAGGAATTGACCTGGATTTCTTATGATTAACTCCCCGACGATTGAACTTCAGACATTTCATCCTCGATCCAACCATATAAATTTTTTAAGCCCTCTTCTATGTTAACTTTAGGTGACCATCCGAGCAGGCGATTCGCTTTACTGTAGTCTGCTCGACGTCCTCCATCCCCTTCTGGTTTGGTCAAGTCATACTTGATGTCAATAGACTTGTTAGAGATTTCCACCACTCGTTCAGCAATGCTCCGAATACTATCACATGTTCCGGGTCCAATTTGAATCGGTCCGTGGCCAAACGCATTTGGAATTGCTGACTCGAGGGCATCCACTGCATCATTGATGTGCAGAAAAGCACGCCCCTGACTGCCGCTTCCCCAAACTTCAAAGCTCTTTCCAGGGTATTCAATTGCCTTACGTATTAAAGCTGGAATGACCTGGCTTCTTTGTTCCGAATAGTCGCATGGTGATCCGTACACATTGTGGAAAATAATAATGCCAACAGGTATCTCTGTTTCGTGTTCCATAAGTTGAGCCTCATACTCGCCCATTAATTTGCTCCACCCATAAGCCGATTCAGGTGATGCTGGATATTGATCCTCTTCTTTAAGTGGAGCGACATTAATACCAGTTTGGAGGTGATCTGGAAAACTACAGGCTGTACCGACATAGACATAGCCTTTGACAGGATACCGACGCACTGAATGAAGCATATTGGAATTAATTAATAAATTCTGCCTAAACAACTCCCCCTGATTCGTGAATACATAACCAATACCTGCAACAATATCAGCCAAGTGATATATATAATCGATATCCCCTTGTGCTAGCAAATCATCCGCAGCTCCGGAAACACTTAAATCAATATTGTGAAAATCATGTTCTATGTCGATTACAGGTTTACCATTTTCATATAAATATTCTAATTTTCCCCGCCATAAATTGTCAATAACTGAAACTCTATGACCAAGAGTAACCAAGCGCTTTACCAGGTTTGAACCAATCATCCCTGCTCCGCCAGTAACCAAAATATGTGATTTAGTATTCATGATTTTTAATTTACCTCTAGTATATCATTGACCCATTCATTACATTTTTAATAGTAATTCTGCAATACGAAGGTCTTGTTCAGTTTTAATAATATGACCGGCTTCACGACTGATACTGTAAGTACCAATCTGGCCAGCATAAGTGGCGCATTCTTTGTTCTTATAAGCATTAATATAGGTCGCAGATTTCCAACCTGTGATACTCCAGGTGATACGTTGAATAGGTGAAAGTTCCTGGCTATTCTGTTTTTCATCAAAAGAAAAATTGATGGGCTGGTCATTCAGGACGCATTCAATTTGCTCATTCACTACACTTAACTGCACATCCTGACCGCTCCCCATCATTTTTTGCACAAAACCCCTGATTTGACGCGAATCTAATAGAGGAGCAATACTATGAACTTGAAACAAATAATCGCACTCATGCTTCATCATAAATTCGAAAACGAAGTCCTCACTTGTGGCGGTATTACTGGCATAATGTGCAGGGCGTTTGTGGAATTCCACACCAGATTTACATGCGAGATCGCCAATGATATCACTTTCGGAATTCACCCATACCTCATCAAAAACATCCGCTTCAATTGCGCGTTGAATTGCTCGCACAATGAGCGGTACGCCTCCCAGTTCGCGGAGATTCTTTTGTTTTAAACGCTGGCTGCCCAGCCGGGCAGGTATCATTGCAATGTTACGCATTGATGGATTTAACTCGTTGAATATTCGATTTTTCCCACAAGTAGATCGCAGACCATAAGGAGCCATATCTGGTGGGTGTTTTCAACGATATTGTATGCCTTACTGTCAACCCAGAAATTTAAATCCCCTGATTGGGCAAGGGGATTGTCTGAGTTAAAACCGGTGAAGCTGACGACCGGTATTTCGTTGGCATTACAATATTTTGCAGCATTGACCACATTAGGTGAATTCCCGCTTGAACTTATCAATATAACCATATCACCTGGATCTTTGTAGAATTCAATAGCTTTTGCTACCCAATTCTCGTAGCCATAATCATTAGCAAAACAGGTAATAAGGTTTGCCTCATTAAAATTTACTGTGCGGACACCGCCCTGCTTTGTAAAATCCACTGAGACGTGACTGGCGATTGACGCACTGGCACCGTTCCCTGCGACCATAACCTTATTGCCTTTGGAACTCACCTTCGACATCATTTCCTTAAGTTTAATCAGTTCCTCATTTAGCCCAGTTTTAAATAAAACTTCCTGGTATCGTGCAACATAGTCATCTAAAAAATGGTGGTCGTTCATTTATTTTCCTTCTGCGTATTGTAGATTCTGTCAATGAGATTCATAAGTTTCACTGCATCATTGGAGTTTCCAATTTTAACTTTTCTGTTTTGCTCTATGGCTGAGAAAAACTCCAAAATTTCTGAGTCCCAAGAACTATCCTCATGATAGGTAATTCTTTCTTCATCCTCCCAGGTTGCTGCTGGAGCAGTGGATCTATTTTTTGCAATGGAGAGAATTTCGTCTCCATAACTGTTGGATGAGGTTTTCAGACCATTTAAGGTCATATAACCCTTTTCCAGAAATATTTCCAGAGAGAATAAGTGTCTCCACTGTGTCATTGTAGAGTGAAGGGCAGCAACCATCCCTGTTTTGGTATTCTGGAGTGTTGCAAAGACATTGTCTTCCACATCCAGATTCCAATAAAGATTTGAGACAACGGCCTGTATTGAATCAAAGCTACCTCCGAGATGGATGAATAAATCAAGCATATGAATACCCTGATCAATTAGAATCCCACCGCCTGCTAGCTTGCGTTTCGCACGCCAGTTATCATAATAGGTTTCATCTACACTTTTTCCATATCTGCCACGCATCCACAATATTTTTCCATAATCATGGGAATCTATTAGCTGCTTCATGTGCTTGATACTGCTATGGTGACGATGATTAAAACCATACATTAGAACTTTTCCAGTAGCGTTTTCTACTGCTTGTATCTCTTTAACATCAGCTGCTGTAAAGGCGGGAGGCTTTTCACAAAACACATGTTTACCGGCCTGTAAACTTCGGATGGTGAGTTCTTTGTTTAAATAGTTGGGCGTACACACAAAGATTGCATCAATACCCTCATGGTTAATGACTTCATCAACAGTCCCAGCTGTAGGATAATCGATATCCTGAGCTATAGGATCAAATACCATTATGACTTGAGCATGTTCGCAACCCTGGACCGCATGTTCACGAATACGACCCATTTTTCCAAAACCGATGATACCAGTGTTAATCATTTTCAAGCCCCTCAATAAGTCCATCTAAAGCCTCTCTACAGCCTTTCAGAAAGCCACTGCAAGTACTGGCAACATGTGGTGTCATAAAAAATCCATTTGGGTGAAATTCCATCAGCTTTCCACCATAGGGTTCTTTCCAATAGACATCAAAAGCAGCCGTTAAACGCCCCGCTTTAATTTCCTTATAGAGTGCATTCTCATCGACAATGGGACCTCTTGCAGTATTAATCAATATTGACCCTGTTTTCATAAGCCCCAATTTATTTTCATCAAAGAAATTTTTATTCTCAAGAGTGTTGGGGATATGGAGTGTCACACAGTCTGCGGTGCTTAATCTCTCTACTAGCACTTCCGGATTATCCTGAAGTGCATCAAAGGTACTCACCTGCAAAAATTTAGACATTTTTTCTGCAACACGTGATCCAATATTTCCGTTGCCAAGGACAAGCAGTTGTCTTGCAGACATTTGAAGTCGGGTGTTCTTAAACCAGGGTTCAATAGTTCCAACATCATCATAGAGGCGACGCAAAATAAGCCCGCAGGTAAAGTCAGCCGTTTCTTCGAAAATCATGTCAACGGTGTCAGATGCGGGAAAGGCAACCTGGATACCCAGCTCACTGGCAGCATCTACCGGAACATTATCACGACCAATTCCAGCTCTAAAAATGCCTTTGAGAGCTGGGAACTCCGATAATTCAATTGGTTTGCTCCCGATTAAAACAATTTCAGCTTCGTCTTTGTTATCCGTGAAAACTAATCCATCGTCAAAGCCGTTAAGAGTTGCTGTATTTTTCCAGATTTTCATTATAGAACTTTTCCAATAATTATTCCAAGATCAGTCGTTTTGTACGACTCGAATCCGTCAATGAGTTTATAGTTTGATGCGACGCAGTTCACACTATGCAATTTTGACCCAGGTTGAATCCGAATATCTCCACCAGATGCTTTAACGATTGCCAGGCCTGCGGCTACATCCCAAATCATAATATCTTCTTCATGATAGACATCAAACACACCAGATGCCACATACGCCAGGGACATGGCGGCACTTCCAATCATCCTGATTTTTTTGAATTGCTTCACCTGTTGAACAAATTGGATTAAGGCAGGAGAATCGTAGCTACGACCGACAGGAAAACCAGTGGCTAAGATAGCTTGTGATGCGTCTGCTATATCAGAAACCTGAATAGTATTTCCATTGCATTCAGCTGAATGACCGACGATTCCAGTATATATTTTCTGGTGATTGAAATCATAAATTACCCCCAGAATCGGATTATCATCCTGCCAGAGTGCAACTGACACGCAAGCCAAAGGAAAAGATCTAGTGAAGTTCATAGTGCCATCCAATGGATCAATAATCCAACACATCTCCCCTTTTTGGGGCTCCTGAGCGATACCCGCTTCTTCTGATAAAATCGGTAGACCCGTCTGCTTTTGAAGCTCCTCAATTAAAAATGATTCAGAATAGATATCTGCCTCAGATTTAATATCACGATTATAATTTTTGCTCATAAAAGAAATTCGATGAGTCAGGAGAGCATCTCCGATTTTTTGCACTAGCTTAGAAGCAATCTTTAATAATTCCTGTGTATCTAATTGTGTTTTCATCATCTATTTCAAAATAAATTTAAGTAGTCTCTATCCAAGCATTATACATCTTTGTAAAACAAGATTCCCAGGTATAGTTCTGATACATCTCAGGCATCTGAGGTATGGATTTACTGCTATTTGAGTTCAATGCATCTTGTAAGGCCAGGGCTATTTTTTTGGGTTCAGGAGCTGTCCGGAACAATGCTCCAGATGACTCAATCGCGTAGTCAAATTCCATGATAGCTGGACAAACCACCCTTTTCCCAAGAGCCAGAGCAACCATAGGTGTAATGTCATAGTCAGCGGGGTCCATGACGCTAAATACGTCGCATGAGCGATAATAACTCATCAGCAAAGATTCCTCAATGTACCCTAGAAACTCGACATGGTCATCCAGTTTTAGCTCTTGGGTTAAAGATTTCAACCTCTCCATTTCAGGACCCGATCCTCCAATAAGAAACCTGAAGTTTGGGTACTGCCCACGCAATAAGCTGAGTGCTCGGATCATAAGGTCAACCCGTTTATGGAAAACCAGGCGTCCGACTGTCAATATGATAGCTTTGCTTCCTGGGGATGGCAATGAACCTATAGATTGATTTACAGCAAGAAGGCTTTCATCATAAGCTCCTTTTAAAACGACTGCATCACGCCCATATAAAAGTTTAGCCTCCCGTTTTACCTTTTCGGAAAGTGTAAATATTTGGGCCGAACTGCGGTAGGATAGGTAGAGCAGCAAACCTTTAGCCTCATTCTGAATTCGTTGTTTCAGAGTCATCGATTGAAGGGTTGAATTTAGGTTTTCCCCCTTGGTGTGCATCCATTCGCTTATTTTTTTCAGGTGAGGCCTATAGAAATAGGAATAAATGATATTTATTCCTTCGATTTGATAGAGTTGCCCAAAATCCATGTTGGAGTATTTTGTTCTAGTAAAACGTGTTGCCAGATACGTTATGACATACTCTCGTAGACCCTGATTCATAACCATATCCGGGTTGATCAATTTTATTTCTGACCTCAAAGCTTTGACCATTGACAGGAAACGTATACTTTTCTGGAGGAATCCTCCCAGCTTGGGAGCCCCTTTTTGAAGAATCTTTACAATCACGCTGTAGGAATGGTTGAACAATACTTTTTCATCATAGGCAACACAGATGATGTGAGTCTTGACGCCTTTCCTGCTCAGCACTTTTTCAGCTTCTAAAATCCAACGTTCACCACCTCCAGGTGATTCAAACTGGTAAACGAACCAAATTATGGTTTTAGGCTTTGGCATGAATGTCTTTAATCACATCACAAATATATTTAATTGCATCATTAGATAGATTAGATCCCGAAGGAAGATAGAAACCATTTTCTGCCAGCCAATCACTGATGGGGTAATCACCATCAGAGGAGCAACCATAGTTCATCAATGAGGATTGCTGATTCATACCAGAAAAAAACAAGCGAGTGTCAATGTTCATCTCTTTTAGGCTGGACATTAATGATGTGCGTCCCATGCCATATTCTGACTGGTTTACAACCAGGCCATTCATCCAATAAACATTTTTGGCACCCGCAATTTCAGGTTGCAGATGTATGCCAGGAACATCAGCTAGATATTCCTGATAAATCTGGTTGTTATTAATACGTTGTTCAACATAGGTATCCAGTCTCTCAACTTGTGCCAGACCGATTGCAGCTAACACATTGGACATCCTGTAGTTGTACCCGATATGGTCATGATTATAATTGCGAGGGCTATTCACCGGGAAGCAAAGGTTTTTATAGTAGCGACAGCTTGCAGCCAAGCCGTCATCATCAGTCACAACGATTCCACCCTCACCAGTCGTTGCGATTTTGTTGGCAAAAAAGCTAAAAGCTCCAATATCGCCGAGAGCACCACAATGCTTTCCATTATAAAGAGCCCCATGACTTTCTGCAGCGTCTTCTAAAATGAGTAAATTGTGTTTGAGGGCTATTTGCTGGATCGCCTCCATTTCACATGGATGTCCATAAATATGTACCGGCATAATCGCTTTGGTGGCAGGTGAAATTTTTTCCTCAATCTTTTCAGGATCAATATTCCACGTCGTCGCTTCAGCATCTATAAAGACCGGCATCGCTCCAGTATATGTTACAGCAAAAGCGCTGGCGATCATCGTAAAATTGGGTATGATGACCTCATCTCCAGGACCCACACCTAATGCGATTAATGCAAGATGAAGTGCAGCAGTCCCATTTGTGACAGCAATCCCATGTTTCACACCTACATAATCAGCAAATGATTGTTCAAATTCATTCACATACTTTCCCGCAGATGATATCCAACCCGTCTCTAATGCTTCAAGAGCATATTTTATCTCATTACCATTGAGTGAGGGTTCGCATACAGGAATAAATTCTCTCTTCATCTTAGAACCTGACTTTATCCAGATCACCGCCGTAGGGACCTTGTTTAACTTCTATCATCTCAGTGTCTTCCAACATAGTAAAACCGTGTCCTCCAGATGCCAGAAATAGAGTATCACCACTGGAAAGTGTTCTACTTCCGATTGCTTTTTTATCCTTGCTAAAAAAATCTACTTTCACCCTCCCGCTTTTAATGAACAATGTTTCTAATGTAAAAAATACTTCTCTGGGGATGTTGTTGTGCATGTGCGCAGGTATAGATTTCCCAGCCGGATGTTTCATATAGGCAATTTGTTGGGAAAACTCATCTGGAGTGAAAAATTCTATGCCATCTTTTTCATAGTCCTTAGGAATAATGATGGCAATTAACTCACGCTCATGAATAATTCGTTCAACTTGGTTTTGGGTCATATATATTTTCCCTCAGATTTAATAATTTTACTCAACAGATAATAGGGATCTAGCAATCGAACCGGAAAGTGTGGATTGGTAAACAACAGGCACTGCAATTTTTTAACGAATTTGAAGATACGATCTGTCGCCATAGCTTCAGATTTTACAAAACTGGATTTTGCTTCTTGATGCAACCCAATTCTATAGTAGCGATATGCCAACTGGTTGTAATGTTTAGCAAGGGCATCCGAACCCAGAACTTTTAATATTTCGTCCTTGTGTTTCTCAATGATCTGTTCGACCCCGCGAGCTCCATTTTTGACATTTCCTGAAATATTTTCAGCCTGATGTACATGCCAGATAAACACAGGCTCATCGACATAACTCACTTCATTGTCGCGGAATAACCTGATGGCTGTGTCCCACTCCTGATGTGCAATTATGTTTTCATCAAGAAAGCCAATTTTTTCAAAACATGACTTTCGGACCAGCATTGATTGGAACATAGGACCAGCGTTGTATAAAATATTAGGATACAGAAAAGCCTTTCGTGCAGACCGACCACAGTTCAAAAGTTTTTTATTGATGCCATCCTTAACGAATCCATTGCCGTATACCACATTGACCTGGTCAGTTTCTGCTAGCAGTAAGCTGGTTTCCAAATGATTGGGCAACCACTCATCGTCAGAGTCGAGAAGGGCAATCCATTCACCACATGCTGCTCGAATGCCGTGATTCCTGACTGCCTGAGCCCCTCGATTTTCTATACTTCTGAGGAACTGGATGCCTGCCTGAGGAAAGCGTGATATAATCTGCGCCATAACTTGATCAGTTCCATCAGTGGAGGCATCATCAACCACTAGAATCTCTGAGGCCTGCCGGGTCTGATTCAAAACACTGACGATAGCGCGCTCGATATAATCCTTGCGATTATAGGTGGGGATGACCACTGAGATCATGACTGTACTTGTTTCGTGTGGATATATTTGTGATCATAAACGAGGAAGATTAGGGACACTATAGCAAATTGATCCCAGAGCCAGCCTTCAGTATAGAGTGTCATCAAGATCATGAATCCCAGCCAGGTTGCTAAAAAGAGTGTGAATATTTTGTCCTCCTCATTACTTACTTTTCCAACTTTTCTCAGCGTCGTAAAAAATATATTTAGAATTAGAAATAGAAATATTGCCCCTCCCACAATTCCGATTTCTCCAAGAATGACTGAAAAATCTGTTTTCTTTGAGCTTGCGGATGACAGGGCACCCAGTGCCTCTGCATCAAATCCAACAGACTTGATGAGATTACTCCCCTTGCGAAGGCCAATCGTACTTGCAAAATTAGTTGGTCCTACACCGATCACCATTCCAAGATAGCCCGATGTGGAAACGACGCTAACAGATTGTATATACCCGGTGATTTTCTGAAAATCGGCTATTGATTGCTTCTCATCAATATAATTAATTGTCCGGCCAATGAAGGTTGCTTGATTGGTGTCAGCATTATATGCACTATAAAAGAGGGTCATACTGAATAATAAGCCACCAATCATGACCAGCCGAAGTAAAGCCCTAACCTCAATCTTGATTTGTTTTGTGATGAATAGATACACAAATAGAGTCGCGTAGATCAAAATTCCGAAGACGACGACTGACTTTGAATCTGTGGTAGCGACTTGTAGCAGAATAATAAAGACCAAGAACAGGTTCTGGCGCCCCTGGCCGCTTAAATAGCGTAGAAAGAAATATATGGATAAGCCAACACATAGGACAGAAAGTCGCTGCGCATTGGTGAGCCCAGTTAATCCAGAAGCCGCGTCAACTCGAGATGGAGTATAGCCGTCTGGCGCCATCTGATCTGGAAGCAGAATTGTCTGGAATAGTCCAAAAACTGAATTAATCATAATGATAGTGAAGATTAATATAATCTGCTTTTGTAGAAATGTCTTGGGTAATCTAATCGTAGTTAGGGTAAACAATAGAAAGAACCATCTGAAGTTGTTTGAACTGAAATAGTTAATCAAATTGGTCAGCCCCACCCCATTGGCCAATCCTGAGAAAACCACAACAAAGGCGAGCAGAATAGATATATTGATATACTTTTGTAGAGCCTTATTCCTATCACGCGATTTGATATACAGCAAACCAGCCATTGCCACTAAAAGGGCTTCATCGATATGAGAAAGCATAAAAGAGTAGCGAGATTCGCCTAAAAGTTGATAATGCCACGCACCAGGTCCCAGAAATAACCAGATGATATATATAGTTATTACATACTCTGGTTTTTTGCTAAACATGACCAAAAATATTATGACATACCAGATAGCCAGGATTTTTTCTCCAACAATCACACCTGGCAGCAAAGAGAAAATCCCTATGAGATAGAGGAAAGCTGCAGGCAGAATATCTTTATTGAAGGTAAATGACATGATCTAATTTATTCGGCGGATTCGTTTATGAGTATGTTGTTATCATGGTGGGTATGCCTAGATATCTCAGCAAGGATATTTCCCTTCGCATTTTTCCCCCAGTAATATTCATAATCAATATCACCTTCGTTTTCGTCTAACCAGGGTATCAATTCCTCAAGGTTGGTAAACGCTTTTACCGCTTTCTCGGTAATCAGGTCTATCATCTGTTCATAGCCAAAGATTCTATATATGTAGGTCTTTAAACCAAACCTGAGTCCCTCATAGATACTGGTAGAGTAGACCCCTATCTGAATATCAGCCAGAGCAAAATAGTAATACAAATTATGATCTCGATCATCCACTACCTTGATGTCACTTTTAACCAATTCTGGATATGTATCATTCCAATTTGAAAATTCAGCTGGATGAAGTTTATAGATAATTTCAAAACTTTGTGAATCTAGGCGGAGAGATAGATCAGAAGCAAATTTACTGAGCTCACCCCCTATTGTCCATTGCGAGAGAAACAGGATGGTGGTCTTTTCTGAATTTGACTTTGAAACCCTTTGGTCCTGAAATGTCCTTTCAATGAAAGGAAACCCAAGCACCTTTATTTTATGATCGTCCAGGGGAAATGAAGTCACATCTTTCCAGAATTGCCCAAAGACCCAAAGCTCATCTGGTAGATATGATGACATTGAGTTCTCCGGCAGGAAATAAGGTAATGTCGTTTTATCAATCGTACCATGCTGAAGCTCAACTATGGGAATATTCTGAAGCTTCGCCAGATGGTTAATCAACATGGTGTCCGGATGGTAATGGACAACCTCCAGGATTAAACGTGGCTGGATTTTTTTCAGCATAAAATTGATATATCTAGACTTAAGCTCAAATTCAACAATAATGTTTGTAGCCCTCGCCAACCAATCATCAACATCTAGAGAAATCTTAAACCTCGCGGATAGTTGGGAGAATAGGCTACAAAGCTTTTCCTTTTCAATAGAGGACAATTTCTTTTTCCGTAACGCAAATTTTTTATTTATGCCAACCAGTAGATTAACTATATCCATATATTTTAGGTGACTGGTCAGTACTGGAGTTTTATGTTTAAAATTTTCAGCATATTCAAAAACGTAATGCGAGATCTCAACATCTGATAAAATTGGGTCGGTATAAATGCATTCGAAGTAATCGCCACTCTTTACTCTTCTTGGATGATTAATGACCAGGATATCCTTCTGCTTCAGGAATAGCAGGGGTTGATGAAGGAGGGTAGAAAATATGCTCTTTAATATATTTATTACTTTGATGCGCTTACTAAATTTTTCGTGATTTGAATGTCCCAGCAGGAATACTTGTCTGGTGATTTCAAAAAAAACATCATTTCGGATGAGATGCCAGAAATGTACATCCTGTATTTTCATTTCGAAGAGCTTTAAATCATGTTCGTATTCTAAAAATTCCCGTAGATAATCTGACTTCAGTTTGGTCATTGCATATCGGTCTTGGCTGCTAATTTTCTAAAAAGTTTTGACTTCTCACCTAGGGATTCATAGGACCCCTGTTCTGCAATTTTACCCTCATCAAGCAAAAATATATGATTACAACGCTCTAGAGTGCTGATCCGATGAGCGATGATAAAAACAGTGAGGGAGTCTTTGAAAGAGTATAATACATCCATGACACTACTTTCGGTGATACTGTCAAGCGAGCTCGTTGCTTCATCTAGTATCAGAACAGAAGCGCGATGATAAAAAGCCCGGGCTATACCGATTCTCTGTCTTTGTCCACCACTTAATTGTGCACCACGTTCACCTACAATTGTGTGCACCCCGCTCTTTAAGGATGCAATAAACTCATCCAACTGGGCATATTGAATAACCTCTTCCACCCGATTGTAGTCTATGTCAGTCTCCTCGACTCCAAAAGCAATATTATTGGCAATACTGCTATCTGCGAGAAAAATATCCTGGGGAACATATCCCAAAGCGGCCTGCCATGCCCCTATGTTGTTATGATTAATACTCTCGTCATCGATAATTACTTGTCCCTCATCTGGATCGAGCAACCCCAGAAGAATGTCAACTAGAGTGGTCTTCCCTGATCCTGTTGTCCCTGCGATACCGATAAATTGATGTGTGTTTATCTTGAAAGAGATTTGATTGAGCACACCTTTTTCTGTACCCGGATAGGCGTAGGAAACACCTGACATTTCTATGCTTACCTGAGGGGTCAGAGGCCTAACAGTCGATCTTGATGTATGTATCGAAGTTGCTTGAGATAAATCGTTACCGATAATCTCCAGGGGACGACTTGCTCCTCGTGCTTGCGCAATAGCCTGAAATATTTGTTGGATAGATGGTAAGAGTCGATATCCAACCAAGGCGTAAAAGGTGACCATGGGCAGGATTTTGCCGAATGTAATCGCGTGATTACGATATAAAAAAAGTGTCACTGCCAAAAAACTGCCAAAAACTATCATATCAATGAGATACTTGGGAGCCATTTCGATGGTGGATTTATAGGTATAGGTATTGGAAAGAGGGATTCGTGTCTGGTCAAGGCGATCAATGTAGAAATGCTCATTACCCAGTATTTTAATCTCCTTGATGCTTCCAAGTCCTTCATAGATGTATTTTAAGCGACGAGACATCAAGTTGCTGATGGTACTGCTAAAGGCCAGAAGTCGTCGTCTAAAAACCCAGTAGATAAGACTATATGATCCACCCAGGACAAAAATAATTTGAATTGATAATTGGGGATTAAATATGATAAGTGACGCCAACAATACAATGAGAACGAAGAGTTTAGCATTTGCCTTCAATATGGGGATAATGATCCCATGAACCACTCGACCTACCTCTGTAGTGACATTGGTGATGAGTTGGGCAGAATTATTCTTTGTATGAAAAATGTAATCTTTATCAATATAAAATGAAAAGAGTCGGACCACCCATTTTTGCCCAACACGATGACCAAACAGGAAAGTAACATAGGCCGAGATAATAGTGAATATATTCCCAATCACCACGAGGCTTATCGTACCGATACCCAGAAACAAGATGAAGTCTCTGGCTTCTTCTATACCGGTAATCTCTCTGATGAGGATGAAATATTTATTGCTATCAATGATCTCGGGATTGGTCAGTACTCCGATAAACGGGACAATGGAGGTTAGTCCCACCACCTCTAAAAGTGAGGCCAGGATGAGAAACACCTGCAGTAGCCAGAAGTTTCGTTTTTGAGGCGGTGATAATAGACTATAGACCGTCTTCACCTGCTGTATAAAAGTGGCAGTTTTAGTCTGATCAGAATTCATATTTTCCCAAAATGAGTTGATTTCTGTTATTCGGCGATCTGTTGCAGGGTAAAACTCATATTAAGCCTGTCAACTACTGCGTTGAATATCAATAATATTTTCGGCAATTCGCTGCACCATCTGTTTACTCATTCCTGCTGAGCTTGGCAAACTTAGACCGTTTTGAGATACACGTTCAGAAACTGGCAATTTGACACCTGTGTTATATATGGGCTGCTGATGCATGGGCGGAAAGAAAGGACGTGATTCAATGCCGAGTTGTCCCAATTTTTCCATTAGGCTGTCACGGGAAAGACCAAATTCATCGGTAATCACAATCGAGTACAACCAATACACATTTTCAGCCCACTCTTTATGAGGAGGCAAGAGGATGCCTGGAATATTGTGAAGCAATTTGTTGTACATCCGGGCGATACCAAGTTTGGCTTCCAGGATGCGATCTATTTTTTCCAGTTGAGCGACGCCGACTGCGGCCTGCATATTTGTGAGACGATAGTTATAACCCAGGACAGTATGCCAATATCTTTTTGAAACGGACATGCCGTGGTCACGAAGAACCTTGATTTTACTGGCTAACTCTTTCGAGTTGGTAGTAATCATACCACCTTCACCTGTGGTAATAATTTTGTTGCCATAAAAGCTAAAAATGGCCAGATCGCCTATTCCTCCCACAGTTTGACCCTTATAGGTTGCTCCATGAGCTTCGGCTGCGTCTTCAATAACGGTTAGGTCGTGGTCAGCGGCAATTTTAAGAATGGGATCCATATCAGAGGGATGGCCGTACAGATGAACTGGGATAATAGCCTGGGTTTTATCGGTGATGGCCGCTTCTAGCTGCAAAGGATCAAGGGTCCAGGTCTGAGGATCAATATCAACAAATATGGGTGTAGCCCCAGTATACGTGACCGCATTGGCAGTAGCAATAAAAGAAACTGAGGGAACCAGAACTTCATCACCAGGTCCAATACCTGATACCAGGATAGCTAGATGTAAGGCTGTGGTTCCATTGCTGGTAGCAACAGCGTACTTAGTACCAGTAAATTTTGCAAAATTATCTTCAAACATTTTAACATATTTACCAGAGGATGAAATCCAATTGCTTACGATGCAATCTGTTACGTAAACCAGCTCATTACCACCGAGAAGCGGTTCTGCAATGGGTAGGTGCACGCGCTTATCATATGTGGCCACATCGACGATTTGGTTTTGCTCGTTAATTATGGGGATGATCCTAATACGGTCAGTAAATTTTGCAGCGATTTCAGATGGAGTTTCACTTTCTGAAACAGCAAGTGATTGAGGGCGTTGAACATTTGAGATAGAATCCGTGAGTTCAATTCCATTAATCAGCGCCCGACGGATATCACCGTCGGTGATCAAGCCCAGAAACTCCCTGTTGGAGCTATTTACGATGAGGGCAATCCCCAGCTCTCCCCGACCAATGGATTCCATAGCTTCCCTGATCGTGGCTTCCTGGTAGATGCACATACCCGTAATTGTACTTCTATCAACCTTGCTATACATTTATGCCCTTTACTCCACGAACTCAACGGCTTGATCTAATTTTGAATCAAGATAGACTTCAAGGTTTCATAAGACTCTTGAATTTTATCCATACTGCAATATGTTTCCAGGGTTATTGTTTTCCCCTGTAAATCATGCTCTGCAATTGTCCTCAAAATGGGACTATTTCGATCAAGATAATCATTCGTATCAGCAGTGCCATCATTATCACTCACGTGTAAATAATCAGTCAGTCCGATCAGAGTATTGATCTGTTCGGTAAAGTTTAAATTTAATGAACCACAACTGACAAACAGGTGAGCCACATCGAGTAATAGCTTAAAATCGAATTGATTTATTATTGCCTTATAATCAAGGCTATCAGTCAGGAAAAGTGGATTTATGCCGCCGTATTTAATAAAATTAGCTTGTGACAGGACATTGTTCTCAAAATAAAGTGAGACTTCATCACCTGCCTTTGATCTAAGTTTTTCATGCCCCAATTGCAATCGAGCCAGCGATAATCCTCTGTCATTCAGTTCTTTTTTATCCAGGTCTTTGCCGATCTCATTGATGCCAATATCAATCATAAAACCAGCATGCACCGCATATTTTGGCGCTCCAAATTTTTTTGAAATCTCAATTGCGTTCAAACAATGTGTAAGACTTCGCTCAAACAATTCATCATTTAAAGAGGCTAGGTTAACAACAAAATGTGTAGTCGGTGGTGGGAAATAATTATGAAGGAGGTAGTTCAGTCCATGTTTGGCCTTGAGCTCCAGAAGATCTTGAATGAATTCAGGGTAATATTGTGTTCCCCCTGAAAGTTCAATATTTCTGAAGCCTGCATCAACCAAAGTGCTGACTGACTCTTTAATGGATGAAGCCTTAACACACGAAGAAGATATATAAATCATTTGATGACCTTACCTGGAGTTCCGACAACCGTGGTTCCGCTGGCAATATCCTTAATGATGACACTACCGGCACCAATCATTGCCTTTTCACCGATGTTGATATAATCGATAACCGTGACCCCAATACCAATAAAGGTTCCGTTTCCGATGGTTACTCGACCTGATATTTTACAACCGGGTGCAACATGAACACATTGGCCTACCGAAGTCTCATGGTCTATAATGACCCCAGTATTGATTATAGCCCCTGATCCAATTCTGGCTCCGGCATTAATGAGGGCTCCTGCATTAATAAATACAGCTTCTCCAATTTCCGCATGAGGAGAGATAATTGCACTCGGGTGCTGAATTGTTGGTGTACTGAATCCCTTTTCTTTGACTTTGTGAATCCATTTCTCACGTTTACTATTCGATCCAATAGCTACAAATACTGAGACATGTTCTGGATCCATTTCGTCAAGAATTCCAACGCCACCCAAAACGGGCACCCCCAAAATTGTCTCATCTTTACCAGAGTATTCAGGGTCTATAATACCTATCAAATTGTGCCCTGTGCTCAATGCGGCGTCAATGACTACCCTGGAGTGCCCTCCAGGTCCAATGATCAACATACTTTTTTGTTGGCTAGACACCATCACTCAGATCTGACCATTTAAGCTGCCTATTATCCTGTATATCATTCCGCGCTCGTTTTCCAAGAATCAAATCAATATATTTAACCGGAATTCCTGTGGCTGGTCGTTTGAAAGCCAGCATCTCTTCGGTAATTACTGTGCCTGCAAGAATCATTCGTTCTGCGACAATGCTTCTGCGCATCCCAACAGCATTCGTAACCTCGATGGGGTTGGGTTCCTTATAGCTGGCACCTTTCACCATTTCAGCTTCCCTGATGACTTTTACCAGCTCAGCAAATTCTGCTGGTGTTGAAGATGATGATTGATCAGGACCAGGAAGGGATCGATCGAGAGTGAAATGTTTTTCAATTACCATGGCTCCCAAACCCGTGGCTACTACACAGGCTGTGTTACCCTGGGTATGATCCGAATAACCAATCTCACAGCCAAATACTTCCCTAAAGCTTTGCATAGCGAGTAAATTTGCATCCTCCAATTTTGAGGGGTAATTTGTGGTACACTGGAGAGTGATGATATGGTCATTCCCTGTCTCTCGAATCGCTCGTAACGCCACATCGATATCCGCCATAGTACTCATTCCCGTGGAAAGAATAAGTGGTTTCCCTTTGCGAGCTACGTATTGAAGAAAATGAGGTTCAACCAGATGCATGGAGGCTAATTTGAAGGCTTGAACACCCAGATTATCTAGAAGATCTACATCTGCCTTATTGTAGGGTGTTGACAGGAATAGAATTTCATTTTCTTCGCAGCAGCGTATCATTTCAGCAAAATTGTCAAAATCCATCTCCAGCTTTTTAAGCATTTCAAACTGTGATTCTGCGGGATCAGTTGTATGAAGTTGATAGTCTGCCTTGGGGGCGACCTCCAGTACAATATTTTCTGCTTTGAAAGTCTGAAATTTTACACAGTCGGCGCCAGCCTGTTTCGCAGCAATGATGAGTTGCTTGGCAAGGTCCAGGTCACCGTTGTGATTCACCCCGGCTTCAGCGATTATAAAGCAGGGGTTACCCGCCCCAATATTTGTGTTACCGATCTTAATTATTTGTGTCATTCAAGCCTGTTTGCCTATTTTAATTTAATGGGAATCCCAGCTTTCTGTACGACCTCTCCATTGATGGCTGGAAGTTCAGGTTTCCTGCGGCACAAATCGACAATATCAGCAAGAGGGAAAACCTCTCCCGGAGTATACAGCTCATCAAATACTCGTGAGACCATTTCAAAATCTTCAGGAGTATCTACAGTCAATCTGAGATTTGGCCAAAGAACAGCCTGATCGGTCACCTCAAGTGCCCCCCACTTAAAGTGCCCGGTATCCATGAAGTAACCGTGCCACACTTCAGTATCTTTTTCAGATTTAATTTCACAAGCTTTTCGCAATGCCGGAGTTGAAATCGCGTAGGAAAAGGTTCCCCAGGGCAAGCCTTCAATTTTGCTAAACTCATTTTGTTGATCCAGATGATATTCATAAAGCTTATCAATATAAATCGGATCTACAAATGGATTATCAGCGGTGCAGTTAATGACCACATCCACATTATTTTCTTCGGCGGCATCTGTCAAACGCTGAAGCACATCGTCAGGGTCACCGCGAAAGCATTTGACACCTTCTTGAGCAGCAATCTCAACCAGTGGATCATCCTGGGCTACACCCGAAGTACAAATTATGATATCTTCTGGATGGTGAGCCAATTTGAGACGATCCAGCATGTGTACAATCATTTCAATCTCATGAATGGGTTTGATCACTTTATAAGGTAATCGGGTGGATTTAAGGCGGGCGGTAATCAGGATACTAGATTTCATTTAAGGTCTTGCTCCTCAATAAGTTCATAGGCTTCAATCTGCTTTAGTAAAACCTTTCCGATAAGTTTGTCGACCTGATCGGGTGAATATCCCAGGTCATCTGCCCTTAAGAAAATCAAATCCCCTGGGCCAATGGTGGTGTTCTCTGGAAGATGTCTTGCAGCCACGATGCTTTTCTTTTGAAATTTTCGATACTTAATCTCGTCAGCAGAGAATGATCTTGGTGTTGATTTACCCCTGGCCTCATCGATGGTTTGGACCATTTCGACAAAGGTTTTGAATTCACCTGGATTAAGGGCTGACTCGTGATCTATTCCTTTAAAGAACCGATCATGGGTGATGTGTTTTTCAAGCACATCGCAGTCCATTCCCATGGCTGCAGCTGGCAGCCAGAATGCTGCCTGACCATCGGCATCACTATGATCCTGATAGCCTACCGGTAGTTCGAACATCTCTTTAAGTTTGTTCATATAATTTAGGTGAACATCTTCATTTCGAGTTGGGAAATTCTGATAGCCATACATGAGAGTGATCTGAGAATCTGAGATGCTTTGAATCTGAGAGACGGCATTTTGGATTTCCATGAGCGTGGAGGCGCCTACGCTTAGATTTACTCGTTTGCCGGTCTTTGCAACAGCCTCAAGCATAAGTGGATTTGACAGATCCGAAGAATTCAGTTTGAACCCATCCACATTCAAACTATCAATAAAGGGGATGCTTTTATGCTCATAAACAAATGCATACACTTCCATATCAGGGTAATTGGTCCGAGAATATGTGACCAGCTGGCTCCACAATTCCTGCGACAGCTCAATTTTGGTCAACATCTCGTATTCTTTGCGTGTGGGTGCCATCATGCTTGCAACTGCCCATATTTGAAGTTGAACCGCATCCGCACCTGCTTTTCCAGCACCATCAATGATATCTCTTGCTAGTTGGACTTGTCCTTCGTGGGAGCAAGCCATTTCAGCAATTATGAATGTCTTTTCTCTAGTCATTAATTCTATTATCCATTATTAATTGTAGAAGTTATTTTAGAATCCAAATTTTGTTATATTCTGCATTTCATACTATGTATTTAGGTATTCATACATGTCTTTTGAAAATTGCCATAAATTCCCGAAATATTGCTTATTTAAATTGTGTGTAAATTAATAATCCGATAACTCAAGAAATATTTTTAAAGTCCATAGTTGCGGATTCTGTGCTCATGAAAATCTAACACCTTCTTTTCGATATTTTTTAATTCCTTATAATCTATGCTCACACCCGTTTGCGATAACTTTTGGGCAACCTCAGATAATTGGATATCCGAAGCTTCGTTCATGGAATTAGAAGAATTGAAAAGCATTTCATTGCACAATTTAATGCGCCTTATAAATCCTCGAATAGTATTCCAAATGAAATTTCCCTTTCTTTCCCCAAAATAATCAAGACTAAATTCCACATAGGCATCTAATGATTTTTTTATAGCCTCTTTAATCTTATTAATATTGGATTGCTCTCCAACATCGAGAGTTTCTGCCATAGTTTGAACAAAGTCTTCTTTCATAGTTCCATTTTCAGGATTCAGCCACCACTCATGTACCCGGTTTTTAGGGTTCAGAGAAGGGTCTGTGCCTCTAATAGGAGTGGTTTCCTGTGATCGCAACCACATCAATGTGGGAATTACCTTCGATTTCCCAAAGTACGAAACTGCCATCTCAAATTGGTACTCTCCAATTGCATATAGTGGAAATTCATGTTCCGTATATGCTTTAAATGATTGCTGCCACACGTTTGTGCGAACTACAGCATATAGAGCTGTTTGTGTATAGTTTCTGAAGTGAGTGATCATTCTATCAAATGGATTATCCTGCAGCAATTTATAGTTTTCCATTAAAGGATAGACCAACTCACCGTAGACTGAACTATCCTTATGGTAAAAACCCAAACTTCTGCCACACACCGCAACTAGATCACTATTTGAATCTAATTCATTAATTGATTCTTCCAAGGCGCTTGCGATATAAAATTCATCATCCCCACACCAGGATGTATATTCTGTTTGAAGATTTTCCATTATAAAGCTAAGCCTATCAACCAGGGGGATCGGTAAATGATGATAGAAAATATTCTCTGAAAATGAGTTAATTATGTTTTCACGAATGGGTTGTGAACTACCATCAACTACATGTAAGGTTATCCCTCTTCCAGACCAGTATTGCATATTTCTAACGGCATATTGCTGACGATTGTAAGTTGGGATCACCAGTGTCAATTTAGAGAGTATACTATTTGCATTCATTTGGAATTACCCTGTATTCAAATATGTAACAATTCATTTTTCAATTTTAGTTTAGGGATCCTATCAATGCAGATGCAAATCAAATTCTGCAACATACAATCAAGTCTAATAGGTTTCTAATTTCTTAATCTAAACCGAAGGATCTCACTTAATATCGCGTTTTTTGATGTCGATTCTTACTTCATATTTTTCGTCATCTTCAATAAAATAACAAGCCGGATGGGATTGGAAAGTTCTTGCTCTTAGCAAGTTAAGAATTTCTCGACCTGTATATTTTTTCTCCAATTGTATTTCTGACACACGCTCTAAATCCTTACGGAAGTGGATGCTTCCATCCCCAACAGGTTGCTTATGTCTTATATATTTGCCCAATCGAATTTCATTATAGGACTCTTTGAATAATGAAAGAATTTCATCTAGTGCTTTGTTATAAAGGGTCTCCCCTGTGTCCGTCCATGATTTATTTATCGCTCTTTGGTATATGACATCCCCACCATCAATTGTTTCGTCTATTAGCTGCAATGATACACCGAAGGGATTCTCTTCCACAATTGTCCAAAAGTTTGGATCTTTGCCGCGATTGAATGGTAAGTAACTTGGGTGAAAATTAATGATGCCTGCCGTTGGTGCAGATAATAGTGGTTTTTTAATGATTTTTGGCCACCAAGCCAAAATTAAATGTTGAACATCAACCTCATTAAACATGTTTAAAAATCTATTTCCATAAATTGCAGATTCCCATGATATGCTTTTCGAGTCAACACCCATTTTTATAAGCATCCTGTAGAGTTTTTCATCTCCATCAATGAGAACAGTATGATATAAATCTGAAGCATGCTCTTCCAAAATAAATTTCAACACATGCTCACCCACATGACTATGAGCAAAAACGATTATCCTGGCATCACTCAACCGTAAAACCCCTTAGATTTTCAACAATGTACTCAATCTCGTAATCAGTTAATTCCGAATGAAGGGGAAGAGTGATACACCTATCAATTTCCTTTTCAATATATGGACAGTTGTGCCCCCATTTTTTGAACAATGGTTGAACTGAGAGTGGTGTATAATGGCATCCAGTAGCAATTCCCTTAGATTTCAGATGGAGGATTAAATTATCCTTGTGGTCTGAACGGATTCCGAACATTTGATATACAAAATTATCTGGCGAATAGGGCAATAATGGCTCAATAGTTTCGATTTTATCGACAGCCTCCAGGTATTTTATAATGGTATTAGCTCGTTTTTGATTCATGTTGGGTAATTTACGCAATTGCTCCAGTCCAATCGATGCAGCAAGATCATTCATGTTGTACTTATAGCCTAGCTCATTGAGTTCGTAGAACCAATGCATGGCGTCTTTGTTGGATTTGGTATATGTCTGAGCAGTCTTCCAATTATCTTTATCAATCCCAACCCATCTCATAGCCCTGACATTAGCTAGAAGCTCTGGGTCATTTGAACATATCATGCCACCATCACCAGTGGTCATCAACTTCTTTTCCTCAAAGCTGAAGCAGCCAACATCACCCCAAAGACCAAGTGGGGTCCCTTTGTACAAGCTTCCTGATGTGTGGGCACAGTCTTCAATTATTTTCAGTTCGCGATCTCGAGCCCAGGGTACTAATATCTCCATTGGAACTGGATGCCCAGCATAGTGCACTGGCATTACAGCTACGCAATCTTTATCATATTTTCTTTCCAGATCGTCCATGTCCATACCTAAGGTGATCGGATCAGAATCGATAAAAACGGGTTGAAGATGATTATACAAAATGGCCGAAGCTGTTGAAGAAAATGTCATGGCTGGCACCAATACTTTCTTACCTTCAGGAAACTTGAATAATGCCAATGCCAAGTGCAGGGCCGCAGTAGCAGAATTTAAAGCGATGGCTTCCTTGCAGCCTAAAAATGCCTCCCAAGCTTTTTCAAATTCATTCACTTTTGGACCTAATCCAATCCAGGATCTATCAAATACGTCTTTAACAGCTTCTATTTCTTCTGCCCCGAGTGAAGGCTTAAACAATCTAATATTCATGATTTAATTCCACTCCATCAATTGCATACTTATCATTCCATGGCACAGCCAGCCTGTCTTTTTCTGAAATAAAGGTTGGCTTTATTGGCCATTCAATGCCATGGAATGAATCATCCCAATGCATTGTACCCTCGAATTCTGGGGAGTAAAACTCAGAAACCATGTAGAATATTTCAGCATCGTCTGTCAATGAGATAAATCCATGAGCAAACCCTCTTGGAACGTATAGCATAGTCCGATTTTCAGCACTCAGTTCCAATCCAGTCCAACATCCATATGAATCAGATTTTTTTCTTACGTCTACAATAACATCCCAAATTTTTCCTTTGATGCAACGCACTAGCTTGGTTTCTGTTCTTGGAGGATATTGAAAATGTAATCCACGTAGTGTTCCTTTGTATCTGCAGTATGAATTATTTATTTGTTTGAGGCTAGAGTCTAAGCCTCTCACATTCAATTCATTCTGACACCATTGACGAGCAAAAAAGCCCCTCTCATCCTCTCGCTTCTCAAGATCGATTACATATGCATCTTTAAGCTCTAATTCTTGAATATTCAAATGATCCCTCGTACTTGCTAAATTAATCGTTGGAAAATGGGTGAAGGTTCAACGAACTAGTATGTAGCCCAATTCAGCTTCTTTGTTTTCGCTAATTCTATATAGTGGCTGATTGTATCTAATCGATTCTTCAGGCCAGAATGCCCTGCTTGGTCAGAAAAATAACCTTCTGCTGTCAATTCGACAGTTTTCTCAAAATCTAACACAGGCATCCAGCCTAGAGATTTTACTGCTTTTGAAATGTCCAGTTTTAAAAGATGCGATTCAATTGCGTCTTGATTCGGTTGAACCGAATATTCAAGGCAATTATCTTTTTTTAAAAGTTCAGCGATAAGATCCTCGACTGAGCGGTTCATTATATCCATCGGTCCGAAATTCCATGCACCCTGAAATTTCTCCCCTTCTTGAAACAACTTAGCTGCCAAGAGCAAATAACCACTTAAGGGTTCAAGTACATGCTGCCATGGACGCGTTGCTGAAGGATTTCTTATCACTAACGGGGTTTGTTGTTGTATTGCTCGAAAAAAGTCGGGAATTATTCTATTCTCTGCCCAATCACCTGCTCCAATAACGTTACCTGCACGTACAGATGCAACATTTGGTGTGCTGGGCTTTGAAAAATACGAGCTTATATATGAGGCGGTAACGACTTCAGAAGCGCTCTTGGAGGCACTATAAGGGTCATGCCCCCCCAGGGGATCTTTTTCTCTATAACCCCACACCCACTCATTGTTTGTATAACATTTATCACTTGTGACATTGATTACCACTTTTACTGAGGGTGTTTTCCGAACTGCTTCAAACAGGTTCACTGTTCCCATGATATTGGTTGCAAATGTTGTATGCGGATCAGAATACGATTCTAAAACTAGCGCCTGCGCTGCAAGATGGAAGACAATATCAGGCTTAATCTCATCGAAGTAAGCGATGAGATCGGGAAGCTCCCTTATATCGCCATTTTCGTGGGCTACCCTATTTTTCAATTCACATATTAGAAAGTTGTCATCGACATGATTTGGTGGAAGAGCATAACCAAATACCTGAGCCCCCATCTCAGACAGCCACAGGCTGAGCCAAGACCCCTTAAATCCAGTATCACCAGTCACAAGTATTTTCTTGTCCCTAAAAATATTAGAAAACATCTTTTACCAGGATTTCCAAAAGGCTTTTCCACTCTTCCAGAGCAAATTAAGAGTTTCAACATCACGCTCATGATCCATACAAGCCCATTGTCCTTCATGCTTGTAGACCATCACTTCACCCTCATTCGCTAATTGTTCCATGACACCAAATTCAAAATCGCATTCTTCTGCTTCTGACAAATAATTGAGTAGATTTCGATTGAATACCATAAAGCCACCATTTACATACGCTTGCCCATTTACTGGCTTTTCTTTAAAGCTTTGTACCTGGTTATCCTGCTCCTCGAATTCACCAAACCGTCCACTAGGATGTACACCGCTAAAGGTGATTGTTTTGCCATGAGACTTGTGGAATTTAATAAGTTCATCGATATTTATATCTGCGACACCGTCACCATAGGTAACCATATTAACATCATCATCCAGATAACTCTCCAGTCGCTTGATTCGCCCCCCTTTTTTGGTATTCAGACCGGTATCAACCAAGGTGACTTTCCACTTGGACTCATCATGCTTGTTATGATATTTTATTTCACCTGATGACATGTCAATGCTATAATCATTATTCAACATTTCAAAATTGTAAAAGTAATCTTTGATTACATGTCCTTTCGCTCCTAGGGCGATGATAAAATCATTGTAACCAAAAGTGGAATAGATTTTCATGATATGCCAAATCATTGGACGATTACCAATATAAACGATAGGTTTGGGGATCAGTTCAGCCAACTGACCAAGACGAGTTCCCCATCCACCTGCAAGTATGATTGTTTTCAAATTCTAACACGCCTTTCACTTGAGTTTAGCATATTTTTAAATCTGTTAATATAATTTCTCGTACATCTGACCAAGCGATCTAGCAATCCGTATCATTTCGAAGTCAGGATCTTTACACTTCTTGATATTCTCTTGGAATTTCCGTTGAACAATATCTTTCACTGCAACATTTTCAATGGCAGCAGCGTAGCGTTCAAGATCTTTTTGATCGGGTATAAACCCTTTCACTATTTTATCAATAGCAGTCTGAGCGTCTTCCACGGTTTTTATCCAAAAAATACTCTCACACCCCATATACCAGGCATTTCCAAACGCTAAAGATGGAATTCCACGTAAAGCAGCCTCCCACGCCACTGTACCCGATACCGTTACAACAGCCTGTGCATTATCAATCAACAGGAAGGTATCATAATCACTCGAGATCATCTCAGTCTTTTCATTCAAATCTATTCTTTTGTAATAATACTTATCTCTTCTTAAAGATCCCTTTGCCCATGGTGAGCCATTAAATATGGTTGGATTTTCTTTGTAGTAGATGATCCAATCTTCAGGTAGTATTGAATTTATTATGTCAAGGGCTAAAATCAAATCGGCGTAAACACCTGCATTTGTCCCGGTTATGGCTTCCGGTTGATATGAAGAGGCAAAGTAAATGTATTTCTTGGTAAAGTCGGGTTGAACACAGTAAGGGTCGTAATATTTTCTAAGACGCCTATTTTTTCTCCTTCTTACTTCTGTACTCAGAAAATTTTCTATGTTATTCATTCTTGAGGATGGCAAATAAATTGGACGCTTATTCTTCTTCCATGCAGTCGCTGACTTTTTTAATCCGGAGCCCCTCCTTAATGTGCCGAGAATTAGATGAATAAACATTTTAAGTCTTAGCCCCTGTGAATCTTTTTTACTCTTTTGATATGTATCTCGAATATGATTTGGTATCTGACCTTTTTCGCTGCGAACTAGAGAGAGGTATTCGAGTACTTGGGGACTGGGGCTGATAGATTCTGATGATTTATATACATCGACAATCGGGCTATGCAAATTTTCAAGGGATGTTCCTATAAGATGGTAACCATTATTTAATAAGGGTACTGGATCCAAAAAAAGGACATCAACTGAAAAATAATGCTTAACTAAAAGATATAAGGGGTAACAGGCTGCGGTGTGTGGCCAGGTAAAAAATATAATTAGATCTGGTTTCAATCTACGAATCACTGTATTCCAATATGTTAATATGTCAAAATAATACCGCTTTCGTTCTTCATAACTGAAATTCCAGCCACTAGTATCTTCAACGATGCTAAGACAATTCAACTCATATTTTGAAAGGCTATTGATAAGTCCTGCATCAATCGGAATTGGTGATCCTATCTTAGAATAATCAAATTGGGCTTGTCTTAGTAACATACTATTCTGTAATATAATGTCCGGGTGTTCCGATTTGACGTAACTCTCAATAGGGGCAGTAGTATGAGCTGTTACCATTAATGGATCCCATCCGAATTGAGTTGATAGATATTCAACGATTTTAATCCGATGAATATCGGCAAATTCGTGATAGATAACTTTCTTGTCAGACATCTTTCCTAGGCTCCCAACATTCTGATTGCTTCCTTATATTCCGACCATTGTCCAATATCAATCCATGATTTTTCTGAAACTGGAAAGACTCCAACATTTAGCCCGCATTCGTTGACTTTGGTAATCAAATCTGTCATATTAAGTCGGGTGTCATCCGCTATGTAATCAAGAACCTCAGGATCGATGATATATAAACCAGTATTGATGAGATAATCAAATTCCGGTTTTTCGTTTATGCTTATTAAATCACCACCGTTCTCTATCTCACAGACTCCATACGGAACCGTGTGATGTTGCATAGACCCAACCAAAGTAATCGCGTTTTTCCGTTGGTTGTGAAATTTGAGAATTTCAAGATAATCACAACGTACGATAATATCACAGTTCGAGACAACAAATGGTTCAGTTATTGTGCCCTTTAAAAACTTCAATGATCCCGCTGTACCAAGGGGTTTTCCTTCTTCAACAAATTTTATATCGTACTCTAATTCATGATCATGAAAATAGCCTTTTATCATCTTCCCTTTGTCATTAATTGTGACATAGAATTTTTGCATCCCATGAGAACTAAACTCATCCATTATTACTTTTATTATCGGATCATGCCCAATCGGGATCAACGGTTTAGGAAGTATGCGTGTGAACGGATCAAGCCGCGTGCCCATCCCACCAGCCATAATTACAACTACTGTATCAAGAGTTTTTACTCTCGATTTTTCCTTAATGCCGAAGAATTTTTCTTCAGTAATTATTTCTATCATACGCCCATTGTCCAAAATAGGAATATGTTGCACAATGCCGTCTGAGAATATTTTCTGCAGATCATCGTGGGTATAATCTATGCCCAAAGATACAAAATTCTTGTTGATAATCTTTTCGACCGATTCTTCCAACTGAATGCCATTAAGTATTGCCCGTCTAAAATCTCCATCGGAAATAATACCGATAACCCTGTCTTCATCATCCACACAAAAACAGAAACCGAGACCTCCTGCATCCATTTGTCTAATGACCTTGCGGATGGTATTGTTAGCTTTTACTTTGAAATTATTAATATCTGTCATTTTTTTAATACCATGGCTATTATTAGTGTGTATCAACGATCATATTACGGGAAAGCCCAAGGGTCTGTTTACTTCTTTTTCATCATAAAATCTCTACTCTTAACACAAAACATCAAAATACTATTATGTTATAAATTCATTCTTATCCATATCACTCCAATTCTTCCGGACCAACGGGTCCGAGGGGTAACGCTGACATCCTTCCTGGGCTAGGAGGATCCTCAATAATCCATCTGAAACTAATTTACTTCGACTGATTTCATAGATGATTCGATCCAAATATTGTCGATCCTTATTAGAGCCCAATAATTCATATCCAAAAGACACCAGGAACTTTTTCATTACCATCTCGATCAAACTCACCTCCCATACATCTAATTCAGATTTCCACCGATCGACCATTGCATTGGATATTCCCTCTAAATTATCACTATAAATTGTATTACTTTTCCACTTCTCACCGTACAAATCCTCAAATTTCTCATCATCTAGCATCTGATCTTCAAACGGAATATCAAGTTTGCAGGACACTTGTTCTATAGTTTTATGGGGATTAGTAACAAAATCCTCATAAACAATTACTGCATATCGATGTTTCGACAACCGCTCTTTGTAGTCCAACGCTTTCTGCATTGAATCATAGCAATTAGTAATCGAATCTAGATAATCACTTCCTGGAGCTGTAGTGAATTTTTTCCATGAAGCCAAAACAGCTCGAGGATCACGAATAAGATGCACCACCCGACCCTCTGGAAAGAGTTCAAGGAAAAATGGAATCTGATTCCAGGCTAAATTTGTCTTTTCCCCCCAAATTATCTTACCCACGTCTCTAAGAGAAAAATCTATCATCATGGCATTATAAATGGAAGCATAAGTGAAATGCCCATCTAACAAATCAAAAACGTTCTTTTCATCAAACTGTAATTCATATCTTTCTTTTAAGCGATTGTTTGTGTCTTGAATTAGTCTCCTCACATTTTTTAAAGAATTAATTGGATTATATCGTTGATAAGAAAACCGCATAAAATGAATTGTATCGTAAGTAACCTTCAATGTAGAATGATTGTTGAAAACTCTTGACATCAAGGTTGATCCACTTCGCCAAGTTCCAGTAATAAATAATGGAGCTACTTTATCTATTTTCATCATATCACCCCATATCTTTTTCGATCGCATTAAAGATATTTTTATGCTTTTGATTTCGATCTACATCTATTTGAATGACTTCCGTCACTCCTCCAGCAGAATTCACCGCAATCCCTAAATGCGAGATGTGATCAATTGGAATATTATCATGATCAAATGAATAAGACCATTTTCTCGGTCCTTCAAAATCGAAATTTTGCCAGTGGTAACTATTCCCTTTTGTTTTCAAAGCTAAAAAGGGTTGTGGTCCAAATATATTATTTTCCGATTCAACGATAAGTCTAGAATGTGTCTTAAATGATTTCAATTCTGCATGAATGCCTGCGCCTTCCAAAGCTGTTAATCCTAAAGTTTGGCGCATCGCTTCTATCGCATTCGCATATCGATATTTTATATGACTATAACTTTTTGAACATTCGCACATCATATTCATCACCTTTTCAACATCACCCTTCATATTTCGAAAATCATGATCCGTCACAGCTAGAATAGACGCTCCATGTTGATCAGCTTCATCAAAAGCCTGCTCAACATTTTCCTTCGAAATACCGTATTCCCTCTCATTGATTGGCAAGCATCTTGCGATATATCGACGACAATCTCCCGGAATTTGATAATCATCGTGCGAAGGTTGATAAGGAACCCATGATTTTGGAGCCCGGCGCCAATCTCCATACCTTGCTTGCGATACATCCAGACTAGCTTGCCCCAAAACTCCCGAATCATTTCCAAAATCAAAAGGAATCCATTGTTCAAGGAAAAAATGAGAATCTGGACGTTCTGTATGATGCCCAGGTCGAAAAGCAGCAGGAAACCAGCCATAATCAATCACTTTTCTTGTTATAATCTGATGAATATGATCTGAATTCAAATATGTTGATCCAGCTCGATGGGCATCATTCGACAGAGACAAGGCGTGATAATGCCATTGAATCAAATCCTGTTTATCTTTTTTCCATCGAAAATACTGTGTGTAATGATTTTGCACATTATGATAACCAATATCCCGTCTCCTTGGATTAATTCCTGAAAAACCAACATGATCCAAACAAAACCAATTATAAATCCACCCTCCTCCGTAAGAATCAGGAACTTTCAATCGAAATATGTCTGATGTAATCTCATCCAACATTTGATCAATCTGATCCCATGTTGAAAGATATTTAATTTTTTCATTCGAAAGAAATGCCTGAACATTCACTTCATTACCGTTCAGATCAATCTCTTTGTTTTGTAGGCATTTAAGCATCTTCAACGAAGGCTCATAATCATAACCAAACGTTTCATTAAGTCTATCAAAACTCGCATCAATTGATTCATAAAGAGGCCCCTCCGTATCAATCGCATGAACTACATAAACAATTTTTTCCTTATTCAAAAATTTACCTATTTCCTTTTTTGACAAGCCAAAACAAGTCTATTTGATTTTTTCTCATCAAAAGAAGTCTCTTGATAGTCAGAATAAAATACTACATTCGTAAAACCAACTCCACAAACCATCTTTTTCAATTCAGATGTAGAATAAACCTTTGAATACTCTATCTTTTTGGATTCTCCGGATTGACTTCGATATAAATAACGACTTTCTGAACAAATAATATTTCTATTCTTTGAATAATCCACCTTGTATAAAGCGTAACTATATTTATTGCTTTTAGGCAATTCAACCCATTTATAATATCCTTGAGAATCTTGACATGACCTTCTGGCATCCAAAAACGTTGACATCTCCAGAATAAGCCATCCTCCACAATTTAATCCCTGAAATATTTGCTGCAATATTTGTTCAGGCATGCTGGGATCAACAGAATGAAAATATGTAAAAGTACTGTCTAAAATTGTGCACATATCGCCATTCATTGTAGATACCGGGACGTCTGTAATATTCAGATTTAAATTCTCAATGGAAGAATACCCCTCATCACATCGCCATTGTTCTGCAAAATCGTGACGAGATTTAGAAATTTCAATTCCAACTCCATGTAATAATATTCCTTTTTTCTTACACGCATAAAGAAGGCAACTACTTCCGGAACCAATATCAATCACAGAAATTAATGCCCCTCTCTCCACTCTTTTTTCTAAAAAAGAAACTGCACCAGCCATCGCCTCCAAACGTTCCGTACGATACTTCTCAACAGCCTCTTGCGATGAAAATGTTGATAAATCTTCAACCCCGTCATAGGCCTTTAAATTCTGCGTCAGACTATTCGCCATCATCCAATAATTCCATTTTTGAGTCCAAAACTTTTTTAATTGCCAATACAAAATCATCAATATCTTTTTCCCCAAGGGGATATCGACAAATCGGCGTTATTAGAAGATCATTAAAATGCATCCTTTCACAAACAGGAGAGAGCCCTTTTGGATAAGATATTTTCTTTTGAATATGTGGTCCTTTAAAAGGAAACCCTTGATCTCCATACGCCAACAATTCTTGATACATCGGTTCTAAATAAATGGGTCTTACGTACCCACCAAATAAGGGGATGCCTTCAGCTTGAACAGCCTCTGCAAACTTATCTCGATGAATCCCAAATTTCTGAGAATTGAACTTCATAGGATAAACAAAATAAACATGATCAATACCTTCCTCTTTTTGAGGACATGTAATGACTGATGAAAACTGCTGTAATTGATCAGTCAAATATTCCGCTAAACGAATACGATGATTTGTCAATTTATCCAATTTATGAAACTGAGCCACCCCAATAGCTGCCTCCAATTCTGTCATTCGATAATTATATCCAATAATCCCGGCAACAGTTTCAACTGGATAATGTTCAACAACAACCTCGCCATGGTTACGAATCAAACTGATTCGCATAGCTAATTCATCATTATTTGTAAAGATCATTCCCCCTTCTCCAGTAGAAATGGTCTTATTCTGATTAAAACTCAATACTCCCACATCCCCAATTGTTCCAACATATTTTCCCTTGTACAGGCATCTTGGAGCCTGCGCAGCATCTTCGATGACTTTGAGGTTATAGCCTTTAGCGATCTCCATGATTTCATCCATCGGAGCGGGATACCCAAAAAGATGAACAACAATAATCGCTTTTGTATGTGGCGTAATAGCCTTTTTAATTGCTTCAGGATCAATGTTAAAAGTCTTGTCATCAATATCAACAAAAACTGGAATACCATTATGCATAACAATTGCTGTCGCTGATGCACTCATACTATACGGAGTCACTAAAACCTCATCCCCCGGATTAATATTCAGTGCAGCAACTGCTGCGTGCAAACCAGCCGTCGCAGAATTGAGAGCCAATGCATGCTTCACACCGTACTTCTCTTCAAATAGCCCCTCTAGCATTTTAACTTTCGACCCTCCCATGAATTTTTCACCAGGAGATGCTAAAAACCCAGATAACTCTTTGCTATCGATTACTTCCATGACCAAACGTTTTTCTTCCTCATCGAAATTCTGTTGAGGGGCAAATGGTTGCTCCCTAATCTTTTTTCCACCAAATAGAGCTAATTTCGAAATGACGACTTCATTACTTTGATTTGACATAGTATGTCCTCTCCTTTAACGGTAAACTAACAGTCTTGTCAGTCAATGCAGACAAATGAAACGCACTGATCATTTCTAATGCTTTAACACCATCCTCACCTGAACAATTTGACTTAGCATTGCCTTTTAAAGAATCAACTATATTTTGAATTGCATTCTTAAACATGGCGGGGTCCTGCAGCACAATGGGAGAATCCTGAAGTACCAATTCATTCAAACCATCATATCGATAACTCGCAATCGCCTCCCAAAAACCAACCTCAAATCCATTCTGTTTAATTCGGAATCGTCTTTTTGCACCATAAATATCAAACTCAAAAATCATATAATTCTGAATATCTAATGATTGCATACTAACTGTCACATCATTCTCAAAAACAAGATATCCATCCATATTTGGATCGTCCTTCTCATGGGAATCCTTGCGCCATGCTGTGACAAATCTTGCCTCTCCAAATAACATTCTTAAGACATCAAAAATATGGCAACCCGTGTTAGCAATTCCGCCGTTATAGTAACAACTCACTTGATGAATATCTCCAAGTCCTCCCTCTCCAATAAGCTTTCTCAAATCCAGGTACAAATGATCCCAACGACGCCGATGATTCACCAAAAATGTCACGTCATTTTCTTGAATAATTTTAACCATCTTATCCGCATTTTCCAATGAATCTGAAATTGGTTTCTCGCAAAATATCGCTCTAACTCCACGCTCAATGGCTTTTTCAAAAATATCATAATGTGTAAAGTTCGGTGTACAAATACTTAAAATATCAATATTCTCATTACGCAGCATCTCGCTATAATCAGCATAAACCCGATTCACTCCCCAGCGCAGAGAAAATTTCTGTCTCTTCTCTGCGGATATATCTGCAGCAGCCACTAATTTTATTTCGGGATGATTCATGTACGCTCCAGCATGACTAGCAATCCCATAATTCTTTCGCATCATTGGATCCTCATCAAACTCACTTCCAATTCGTCCACAACCAACAATTGCGGCATTATAATGACTCATCAGTCGTTCTCCCTGCAACCTTAATATTCATCATATTTTGATTAATCTGTCCAAGATCTGGTCGAGATTCAAATAAATCTAAAATATCCTCATAAGAAAAATTCGAATCCTTATAATACAACTCTTTATAAAGGTGCTCGACCAAAATAAAATCCTCCTCATAATCAACAACTAACCTTAGATCTGGACGCCGACATCTACCTTCTGCTTCAATATTTAAAAGCCTATACCTTTCGGGATGTTCATAAATATAAAGTGACACATTTTCGCGATCAGCTGGATCACTGGTTAACCCAGCGACCTCTTCTAATGTTTCTGTCCGAAATACCTTTGCATCTAATCCATATGGAAACGTTTGAACTAAGTGACATCCCACGTAATCAATATTGTTGTTTAAAAAAGCTTGAATTTGTTGATCCAAAATCCTTGAATCGATCACAGGACAATCGCCGCATGTTTCAACAATTATGTCGATATCATACTTCTTTGCGGCTTGTAAAACCCGATCCAAAACATCCTCCGAACTTCCCCGATAACAATGAATTCCTTCTTTTTGGGCTAATTCAAAAACAGGATCATCCTCCGGCTGATCCGTCGTAGCCAACACAATCGTATCTGCCCTTGTAACTTTTTTTAATCGATCAATTATATGAGCTAACATTGGTCGCCCAAGAATCGGTTTTAAAATTTTTTGCGGTAATCGTGTCGAATTTGCTCTAGCTTCAATAGTGATTCCGACCCTTTTTTTGTTCATATAAAATCATCCCATTTCAGTAATTCATCCTCACCCACATCATTTTTAAGGGTGCGACCGATCACGTATTTCATCTCACCGGGCGGTATTCCTTTACCAGGTCTTTTGCTCAGCAAATCATCTTCTCCTAAAATCTCTCCAAGCTTTACATCCCTGGATACGACAAGACTTCTTCTAAATTTTCCCTGCTTTTCCAATTCGTCTGGACTGACAACTCGTTTTTTACTACCCATAGCCGTCGCAATATTTTTTGATTCCCTTACTATTTCTTCTAATTCCTTAGGATTGGCAGAAATATCATGATCCCAACCTGGCATATTTTTATCCAGCGTAAAATGCTTTTCGATGATGCAGCTTCCCAATGCAACTGATGCAAGCGGTATGGATGTACCTAATGAATGATCTGAAAATCCTACAGGATATTCAAAAGTTTCTTTCAGCATTTTGATATTATTCAAATTAATATCTTCATATTTAGGAGGATAAATAGAGATACAATGAAGCAATATTATTTCGTTGTTACCAGTATATTCAATTGTCTTGATCGCTATATCGATTTCACTCAGATCAGCCATTCCCGTAGATAAAACCATTGGTTTCATTTTGCTTGCTAAATAATTAAGAAAAGGAAGGTTGTTAATATCCATGGATGCAACTTTGATGAATGGGACATCCAACTCAAAGAGAACATCAGCTTCTTCCTTTGAAAACGCAGTTGAGGCAAAATCAATACCTATTTTATCACAATAGCTTTTTAATTCGTAATGTTGTTCTTTTCGGAGATAATATTTCTCCACCATTTCTTCCAGAGAGCCAAAGTGTTTTTTTGCAGAATCATTATATTTTTGATTCTTTTGATATTCGCCCTTTGAAATAATGGAAGTCTTATTGAATGATTGAAATTTAACACAATCAGAGCCACATTCCTTTGCCTGCAAAACCATTTTTTTTGCAAGATCCATATCACCATTATGATTTGAACCTATTTCGGCAACAATATAGGGTGATCGTATTCTTTTTATGTGATCGAAAAATATACTCATAATTTATCCCATTCTGGTAAAGTCAAAATTTCACTCCACCAACCCTTGTTTACATTATCAAGCTGTAGGTTTATCGTTTTTATGTATTGCTTTCGGAATTCGTTGTCCCCAACTGCAGTTTTGAGATCAATAATTTGCTCCTTTCTTAAGGCATATGCATCCAGTTTAGAAGTCACCCCATGGTCTTTACAATATTCATAAATATGGAGATAATGAGCATACTTAACGCTGATACCAAGATCAAGTCGATCGTCATCCAAGCTTTTATTCATCCCGACGATATTATTATCAGTCTGTCTATAATATGTACTCGCATTATAAATATACTTACCTTTGGCTCCATTTAGTAATAATATTGTATACAACCACCAGTCTACTGCTAATATTTCTTTGGGTATAATTAAGTTCTCCAGAAGCCTTAATTCAACAGCGGTATTACTCAATCCAAACAAATTAAAATCTAATAACTTTGCAGACGAAGATATTTGATTGGGTAAAATAAATTTGGTGTCATTTCCGCTTTGTTGAATTGATCCCATATCATCAACAGGTATGATTCTATTGTATACAAAATTGGCATTTTTCAGTTGCGCTAATGATTGCTCAACTCTGTTGGCTGAATAAAAATCATCTACATCTGAGAATATTATATTTTTATAACTCCTTTCAATAGCATAGAGAATGCCTGTCATCCGGATTTCAGCAATGGATAGACCTTCCTGGACATCAACAACAGTGCTGTTTATCGTACAAACATAAGAGAAATCCATTATGCCATCATTAAGAATTAAAAGATCACAATTCTTGTATGATTGATTGCTAATTGATACGAAATAATCTCGGAAATACTTCTCAGCCTCTGGAAAAACGACTACTAGTATTAATGTGGCACAATAACCCATACTAATACCCTAATGTATTTTCCTAAATGGATTCCCAACATAGATACCTTCCTCAGGAATGCTTTTTGTAACAACTGTGCAAGATCCGATAACACAGTTTGATACAATTTCTACGCATTGATTGATCACAGCACTACTCCCCACAAATGAACCCTCTCCAATCCTTGAATGGCCATTGATAATTGCACCTGTCGAAACATGGCAATGGTTATCAATCGTAACATCATGCTCAATCAGTGCCCGATTATTGATGATACAATTTGAGCCAATCTGCGCGTCCGCATTAACGACAGCACTATGCATTATTATGGTTCCCGATCCTAATTTTGCATACTTTGAAACATAAGCTGTAGGAGAAATAATATTGGGAATATTGAACCCAAGAAGTATTAAATCTTTATAAATGTTTCGCCTTTTTAGTGAATCACTTACCTGACCAACTGCAATGAATGCGTATTGATATTGTTTTACCAATCTGGGTAGATCAACATCTGTTCCAATGATTGGATACCCTAAGACAGTATTTCTTTCATGAGCATCACGCTCTATGAGACCAGCTATTTTAAACCTATTTTCACTTTCTATGACATCAATGCAAGCCTTAGTATGACCACCTGATCCAAGGAGAATTATCTCATCCATAAATTTGAGAAATTACTTTTTTTAACTCTTCAGGTTGCAATCCGGTCGAGGAGGGCAGGCAAATCGATCTTTCCCACAAACGAACTGCTTTTTCAATTTTATAAAATTGATTATTTATATATGGTTTTTGTAAATGGTTTGGATACCACAATGGGCGGGCTTCAATACCAACATCCTTAAATCTGGACATCAGATTGGAGTAGTCTGCTTCGTATTTTTCAGTAGTCACCTGAAGGATATTTAGCCAGTGATTATTTGATGCAATTTCAGGTACTTTCGCTAAAGTCACACCTTTAATAGAATTTATCTTCAATTGGTATTCGTCGAATATCTCTTTTTTTCGCATTAGAATTCCAGGTAATTGCTCTAATTGAGCGACACCTAAAGCTGCCTGAATATTGGTCATTCTAAAATTATAACCAATCTGATCGTGGATGTATCGGATAGGGTCATTTTTTGCCTGCGTGGTTAAGTATCTTGCCTTCTCAGCCAAGATATGATCATCTGTTAAAACCATTCCACCTCCCCCTGTGGTAATGATTTTGTTGCCATTAAAAGAAAGGCAACCAAGCAAGCCAATTGTCCCAGTATGCCTCCCCTTAAACCTGCCTTTCACATACCTAGTCCCAAGACTCTCAGCTGCATCTTCCACAATAACGATGTTTCGTGTTTCGCATAGATCGAAAAGTACCTCAAGATCAACGGCGTTACCAAAGATATGAACTGGAAGAATACCCCTGACCCTCCGTTGCGAATGTTTATTGTAAGAATAACCTCCCTTGAAATAAGTTCCTTCTTTTATGAATTCGGTTGTCTTTTTTACATCAATGTTATAGAATTCGTCGGCGTCCATGAATAATGGAATAGCTCCGTTATAAACAATCGCATTCACTGATGCAATAAATGTGATAGTTGGGACGATGACTTCGTCTTCTACTTGTACCCCTGCTAATCGCAATGCAACCTGTAAAGCAGCAGTTCCGTTCATACATGCAATCGCATATTTTGAACCAGTGTATTGTGCGATCCGCGTCTCAAAAAGCTCAACATATTTACCAGCGGAAGAAACCCAGCCTGTATCGAGGCATTCTTTTATATATTGCCATTCATTCCCCTCAATCAGCGGCGCAGAAAGAGGGATGTTTTTATACATTGTATATGTCAGCTTTATATTTCGAAAGATTACTTTCTTCCCTGAACCATTCTATTGTCTCTTCAAGACCACCCTGGAGATCATAAAGAGGTGACCAATCGGTGAGTTCCTTAATGAGACTGTTTGAGCCAAGGAGGCGATTCACTTCAGAGTTTTCGGGACGTAATCTCTGATCGTCAGTCTTAATAGTTGCTTCCGGGTTAATGATCGAAATGATTGTTTCGGTGAGATCTTTAATGCTCACTTCCTGCTGTGTAGCAATATTGATTTCGCGTCCAATGGTTTCACTCGAGCTGGCAATAGACAAAAATCCTGCAATAGTATCCTTTACATAATTGAAATCTCGAGTGGGATCCAAAGCCCCCAACTGAATTTCTGTTTTGCCAGAAAGCAATTGGGTAATCACAGTTGGAATGATGGCTCTTGCTGATTGCCGTGGTCCATAGGTGTTAAAGGGTCTGACAATACTTAGGGGTAAGTCAAAACTACGATAAAAGGATTCGGCTAGCCTATCCGCTCCAATCTTCGTAGCTGAGTATGGTGATTGCCCCTGGAATGGATGATCTTCATCGATGGGAACATACTGTGCGGTACCATATACTTCAGAGGTTGATGTAACCAAAAGGCGCTCAACGTTAAAGTCCCGGCAAGCCTGCAACACATTAAGTGTCCCTTTGATGTTTGTGTCCACATAAGCATCGGGAGAATGATAAGAGTAAGGTATGGCAATGAGTGCGGCAAGATGGAAAACTGTATCTGTGCCCTTTATTGCGTTACGAACACCATAGGGGTCTCTTACATCCCCAGCTACAATTTCAATTTGTGCTTTAATTTTTTCATCGAGTGTATCTAACCAGCCCCAGGAATTAAATGAGTTATAATAGACCATGGCTTTGGTTTCATATCCAGAAGTCACCAGCAATTCACAGAGATGAGAGCCAATAAAACCGTCTGCACCTGTGACTAATATTTTCTTCACTTTTTCCTCACTCAATTATTTCAGTCTGCTCATACTCATCCCCACAATCCTGCATGGTAGAAATGATAATTTCTATTTTTTTGGGGAGGATTATTTTGTCTTGAATCCGGGATTGCTATAGCTCTCAAGAAATATTCCTATCGCTCTGTGGCGATATACTTTAAATTCAAAAATCTAAACTCTTCGCTGGAATTTAATAAATCATTTCAGCTTGACGATCTGCTAAAAATTCGTTTTAATCTATTCATTTTACCTGCACCTTTGCCCTTTGGGTTACTATCTTCCGCTGAATAGTAGTAATTATAATACGAATAATAATAGCTGTATTTTCCCGATAAATTTTCAGGTCGGGCGGCATTCAGAACCACACCAGCAAGAGGAGCTCGGACATTCCTTAGTGTATCCAGAGCACGATCGATAGCGCCTCGATCTGTGGATCCGGCTTTGACAACCATAAGAACTCGATCAATTTCTGATGAAATCATGGATGCATCTGTAACAGCAACAATTGGAGGAGAATCAAACAGAACCATATCCCATTCACGTTCTAACTGATCGACCAGTTTGGCCATTCTGTCTGACCCGAGGAGTTCTGATGGGTTTGGTGGCAAGGAGCCTGCAGAAACAATAAATAAGTTATCAACTTTAGTTGGATGAACAAGTTGATTAAAATCCTCAACACCGCCCGTTAAATATTCTGTCATGCCGGGACTCCGGTCAACCTCAAAGACATTGTGCTGAACTGGCTTTCGGAGGTCCGTATCAATCAGTAATGTTCGCTTACGAAGTTGTGCAAAGGCAATGGCTAAATTGGCAACCGTTGTTGACTTTCCTTCTCCAGGTTGAGGTGAGGAAACAATCAAACTTTTAATCTTCTTATCACTCGATGAAAACGCAATATTTGTACGCAAACTTCTATAACTTTCGGATACAGGTGATTTTGGGTCCTCATAGGTGATCAAACGTCGCCGAAATCCAGTACCCCCTTTGGAAGGGCTTAAAGCTTCTGGCTTGATACGGTTACCATTGTGATGAAGATCTGGTATTACCCCCATGATCGTGAGCCCTTTTCGCTCAAGCTGTTCAATCGATTTAACAGTAGTATCCAGATACTCTCTCAATAAAGCAAACCCAACTCCCAGGCCCAGTGCAAAAATAGCTCCTATCATCACATCACGTCTCTTTTTAGGTTTTACCCATTCAGCCACCACAGCAGGATCTAATATTCGGACTTTCCCCATCTGTCCAGCCTCGGTGATTCGAGACTCTTCATATTTCTGCTTCATCGTCAGGTAAAGATTTTCGTTCAACTTCCTTTCCCTTTCGAGCCTAGCAAAATCGAGTGTTTGACTTGGCAGGTTATTTAATCGATCTCCCATCTTTTTAACAAGCTTGCGATATTCCTCTGATCGAGATCTTGTTGAGTGAACTTCTACTTCTTGTTTTACGATTCGATTGAATATTTCCTGGGAGGCTGCAAATGGATCCTGCTCACTCCACCCTGACAGAATAAGGGTTTGAGTGATTTCAGTTAATCGATTTTTCATCTCATTAATACGTCGATTAAAATCTCTTGCTTGGAGTGACACCTCAGACCAGCCTTCATCTACCATTTGCTGCACTTTTTGTGCTTCAAGCCCCGCAATCCGCTTTCTTAGTTCTATAATCATCGGATTGTTGGTATTGGTAATTTCATCCATCAAGGCGACTTCACTGTCAGAAAGTTGACTTTTCAGGTAAAGCACTCTTTCCTGGGCTACTTCCAATTCAGCTAAATTAGTATAGTATACTCCCTCATAATCAGTCAAATCTTTGAGTAGTAGTTCGGCAGAACCGGTTAAGGTATATATTTGATTTTCCGTCTTATAGTTCCGTAACTCTTCCTCAACTTCCACAAGCCGTTCATGATATTGAGTGATCTGACTATCTAAAAATGTTAACAAGAACTTGACTTCTCCCTGCCCACCAACTAGATCCCAATTTTGATAATTTTTTGCAAGCAAATTAGTAAGTGAAATAGCCTCAATGGAATCTGCCACTGTCACTGAAACTTTCAAAACATCCGTATCTCTCACAGAACTAATATTTGTTTTCTCACGTAATGATTCAACCAAGTCTATAATTTGTTCTCGCGAATAGTTATATTCTGCTTGGATAGTATCTTCTATGCTAAGAACCCAATTTTTCATAATTTTTGAGAGTTGATATTGGGGGGGTACTTGTTGAGTACCAAAAAGGGCACTCTGTTTTGACTTGCCACTATTGATCAGGTCCAGAATCACCTTCTCATGCAAGGAGAAACTATTTAATATTTCGATTTCATTTTTTTTTCTTTGAGCAGTCGAGGCACCGCCAAAGTCAAAAACCATAGCTCCCATATTCGAGCCACTTTCTTTAATCATGATGGAAGTTGTAGCTTGAAATGTCGGACGGGTCGTAAGTGCTAAAAATACAGAATAGCTTACTATCACTACGAAGATTAAAACAATTGCCAATCTATTGGTTTTAAGGATGCGCCATATCTCTTTAAAATCCAACTCTTCATTAAGATTCGAGTCAAAGCTAGGATCATTGCCCGTGTTTTGATGCTCCTTTACCAAATTACCTTCCCCTTCCATTAGAATTATCTTAACTAAGACCACATAAAAGCGTGGTCTTAGTAGTTATAAAAGTTTGGTTCCATCTTTAGGACAGTCTCGAGCCTAACTTCCATAGCCTTAAAAGATAGTTTAGAATTGCAAATATCAATCATATTTTTCAGCTTTGAATCCATTTACCCCCTCGATTTATTGATAATGGTCTTACCCCTCTTTCATCGGAAGGGTTAAAGCCATCCCGTACCTTTACATATTATTTATCATGAGGTTAGATGACCTATGGTGTTGTGACTAATCAAGCGGCCAAATAATATTACGTAACACTCCCTCTGTTATATTGCGGAAGCTAAAGGTGACTCGTCTCACACCATATTAATTCCCACTCCTGCTTAATTTACTTTCCGTATAAAAAATAAAGGCCGAATTGTGGAGCCCCTTTGACCTGATTAGGATTCAGATGGCATTCTGATATTTGATCCAATTTGAATTATCAAGGTTATTTGGGGCGTTATGGCAAGGCAGGTGCCAATTCTGAAGATACTATACTTATCCAAACTAGATTAAAAACGGAAAGTTGCCCAATTTGATTCTGACCCAGAACTTTCCCGGGCACCTGAATAGCTAGCATTGGTGTCAATTCTCCATCTATAAACATGACCTGAATCTAGACTCAGATCTGATGGGAACTGCCAATATTCTCGCTCACTAACATAATTTTCAGGTGAAAATGTTGTTCTGATGATCAACTCATCCTGAGCATCCAGTATCGTGATCGAATAATCTTCCATCTCAACTACATATGGATAATGCCAGCTAAGGGCTGAGTTAGTCCACGCAGTATCGCTCAATCCATTTGGAATCATCAATTGAGAATTAATCATCGGTAAAAGAGAATATGATTTGATTTCAGAATAATCACTCATGTTATGAGCTTCGTCTTCAGCTTTTAATTTGTAATGGTAAAAAATCCCGATACCTACCTCCCCATCCAGAAACTTCGAGCTTGCATTTGGTTCCACTTTTAGTTTAGAGCGTAGGATAAATGATGCAGAGCTATCAGAAATATTCTCTACCATCGCTCGATAAATGTAGTAAGTACTAATATTTCCATCCTGCTGATTTGGTTCCCACTCTAAAATGATACCACCTGACTCGTGTGCGTCAATCCCTCTCTCTGGCCACTCCTCAGGCAAGGATTTTTGGACCCAGACGGGAGCAGAAGGAGGAGTCGGGTTCTCAATATCGAGGCCGCAGTTTATAATTACAAATGATAAGTTAAAAGTGAGAAGCAGCCCGAAGGTCGAAGGGCGAAGAGCGAAAGGTAAAAAGCTCGCCCGAGGAGCTATGTGATGGCTGGCGAATATGGATAGGCGGTTCAGCTGTTTAATGACTTTTGGCATGGGAGAAGGTAAGAAGTTTAGTCAAAAGTCAAAAGTTAGACCTTAAGATTTTTTGACCTCTGCTAGTACCGGTAATGCTCAGGCTTGAAGGGACCCTCTTTTTTGAGCCCTAGGTATTCCGCCTGATCTGCAGATAATGTGGTCAACTTGGCATCAAGATGAGCAAGGTGCAGTCTGGCAACTTCTTCATCAAGTTCCTTTGATAGTACCTGAACACCATCTGCAACACCACCCTCATAAAGAGCCATTTGAGCTAACACTTGATTCGTAAATGAAGTAGACATGACAAAAGATGAGTGACCCGTTGCATTTCCAAGATTAACCAGACGACCTCTGGAAAGCAGAACCAATGACTTGCCATCAGGGAACTCAAAGCGATCAACCTGGGGTTTAATATTGGTTTCAGTGATACCAGTATTGTTTTCTAACCAGGCCACATCAATCTCATGATCAAAATGACCAATATTAGCAAGAATAACATTATCCTTCATCTTTTCCATGTGCTCACCACGGATCACATCTTTACAACCTGTAGTAGTAACAAAGATATCACCAAATTCAGCAGCTTCTTCCATGGTCACGACTGAGAAGCCTTCCATGGCGGCCTGTAAGGCACAGATAGGATCAATTTCAGTTACGAAGACCTGAGCCCCATATCCAGCCATAGACTGGGCTGAGCCCTTGCCTACATCGCCATAACCTGCAACCACGATCTTCTTACCAGCCAACATGATATCTGTACCACGCTTGATACCATCAGCCAGAGATTCGCGACAGCCATACTTGTTATCAAATTTAGATTTAGTAACCGAGTCATTCACATTGATAGCTGGGAATGGTAATCCACCCTCTTCCATCAACTGATACAGACGGTGAACGCCTGTAGTGGTCTCTTCAGAGACACCCTTGATCTGGGCATGCCATTCAGGATGTTGCTCCAGAATAACCTGAGTTAGATCACCACCATCATCAAGTAGTAGATTGGGACCTTTGCCATCAAAGCCCAGAGTCTGATCAATGCACCACCAGTATTCTTCTTCAGTCTCACCCTTCCAGGCAAAGACAGGAACACCAGAATCAGCCATAGCTGCTGCGGCATGATCCTGAGTTGAATAAATATTGCAACTGGACCAGCGCACTTCAGCACCAAGGGCTGTAAGGGTCTCAATCAGCACAGCGGTTTGAATCGTCATGTGGATACAACCTGCGATACGAGCACCGGCAAGTGGTTTTGAAGCTTCGTAGCGCTTCTTTAGCTCCATAAGACCTGGCATCTCTTTTTCGGCCAGAAAAATCTCATTACGGCCATAGGCGGCCTGTCCTATGTCAGCTACTTTGTAATCTATCATCTTTGTTTCCATAATTTATATACACTGAATCGTAATCGATTCATTTCCTTTTTATTTTAATACTTTAGTGACTTCAGCAGTCATGTTGGTTTTTTCCCAGGGGAACTCATCTCTCCCGAAGTGGCCGTATGATGCGGTCCTCTCATAAAGAGGACGTTTTAAATTAAGATGGCTGATAATGGCAGCTGGCTTGAGTGGAAATACCTCCCTGACCATTGCTTCTAAATCACTATTACTATGTTTCGAAGTCCCGTGCGAGTCTACCAAAATAGAGATGGGTTCTGCTACACCAATGGCATAGGCCAATTGAACGGTACAGCGCTGGGCTGCTTTGGCAGCTACAATATTCTTGGCAATGTATCTGGCCATATAGGCAGCGGAGCGATCAACCTTGCTGGGATCCTTTCCAGAGAAGGCGCCACCACCGTGGGGAGCGTATCCGCCATAGGTATCCACAATAATCTTACGACCAGTTAATCCAGCATCACCCTGGGGTCCACCAACAACGAAACGACCTGTGGGGTTCACAAAAGTTTTAAGTGTGCTATAGTCTACCAGACCGGCAGGCAAGACAGGCTTGATGACATGCTCTAAGACATCATCATACATCTGACCCTTTACATCAACGCCCTCTTCGTGCTGGTTAGAAATAACCACTGCAGTAATGGCTTCAGGTAAGTGGGTCTCTGTGTTGTATTGGACAGTTACTTGAGATTTACCATCGGGACGCAGATATGGCACTTTGCCGTTCTTACGCACTTCAGCCAGCTTCTTGGTTAGCTCATGGGCGATATAGATGGGCATGGGCATAAAGGCGTCAGTTTCATCAGTGGCATAACCAAACATCATCCCCTGATCACCAGCTCCCTGCTCGTGGGTTTCATCATCGACACCCTGGGATATATCAGCGGACTGTTTATCTATACTTACCAGGACAGCACAGGTCTTATGATCAAAACCCATGATAGAATCTGTATAACCAATGCGTTTAATCGTATCTCGAGCAATGCGCTGGATATCGACATAAGCTGAAGTAGTAATCTCACCACCTACCATGACTAGACCAGTAGTTACAAAGGTCTCACAAGCTACCCTACCTTGAGGGTCTTTTTCTAATATGGCATCAAGAATCGCATCCGATATCTGGTCAGCTATTTTATCTGGATGACCTTCTGTTACTGATTCTGATGAAAACAAA
>Ga0233437_1000943_pt1 | contig 58437 bp, 52 predicted proteins | sample SI_122_August201_FD_182714 | JGI IMG/M metagenome (GOLD analysis project Ga0233437, IMG submission 182714) | Seawater microbial communities from Saanich Inlet, British Columbia, Canada - SI_122_August2016_200_MG | ecosystem: Environmental > Aquatic > Marine > Inlet | place: Canada: British...
CTGGTAGGCGCGAAGGGATTTGAACCCTTGACCCCTACCGTGTCAGGGTAGTGCTCTCCCCCTGAGCTACGCGCCTACAAGTCGCCATATATGCCAGTTACAATGATGAATGTCAAGGCGTAATATGTGCGAATAGGGAAATTTCATTTGGCTCACTATCGGCGGTCTTTCGGGCCGCCTTTCATGGTGAAGAACCAGGACCGTGTATAAAGCAAGCCGGATATTACGGTTAATGTTCCCGTTGCCCCATAAATTATATATACATATTGTGAAAAAAGATGAAAGTGTTTTTCAACCAGGACCAGGAACACGGTGGCCAGTTGAAGGAAGGTCGTCGCTTTTCCCCACACGGAGGGCTTTACAGTATACGCCCCATTTTTTAAGAAGAGTATCATCGATCCGAGCAGGATCAAAATATCCCGGGTAATAACCAGGACTGTAAGCCATAACGGAATAATGTGTATGGCCGTGAGACAGACAAAAGCAGCGACCAGAAGGCATTTGTCCGCCAAAGGGTCAAGATAGGATCCCAGACGGCTCTTCTGATTGAAAAGTCTCGCCACCATGCCGTCGGCGGCATCGCTCAATCCTGCCAGAACAAAAACCATGAGACCGGCCAGAAAGCGATTGTTGATGATGAAAACCAGGAAAACGGGCACCAGGAGTATTCTGAAGATACTGATCAAATTCGGAATGGTCATAGGAAAGGTCTATTCAAGGTAGAAAAGGATATTGTCAGTGTCGGTTTGGCCCAGGTGTAGTGGAAAAGGAAGGTTTTGATGGTTAAGCACCAGGCTGATGAATGTGATCCGGTCCCCTTGAAAATCAATGGTGGCGGACATTGAATCATCACTGATTCTGGAGGGGATAATGGTTTTCACGCCGGGTACATGGGCTTTCAGGAATTGGGAAAACGTTTGAAATTGTCTCGGTTGGCTGATGCCTGCCAGGGTAACATCCAGTTGATTGGCCGCTTCAGGCTCCGTGTTGATATTTCTGAGAATGCAAGGGCATAATTCGACTGCCAATCGGTTAACGCATTTTCTCATGATGTCCAAAATCTTTTCGCTGTCCACCGTGCCTCGCGGTATTTTTTGAGAGCCCGATTTTTCGCAAATTTGAATCCCTTTTCGTACATCAATGGCCTTCAGATTCAGGAGCAATTTATCTTCAAGGATCAGACTCTTGCCGTAAACCACCACGTCTGCTGAAAAGAGCCTTCCCCATTGTGTTGCATCTTCCGGTAGAAGATTGGCGGGAAATTGTCCGGATAAAACGTCTGAGGGCGGAAGATCCATGATGCGGTTGACGGGATTAAATCCCCTGTCCTGGAAAACGCCATGCAAGGCCAGTTCAATGGGGGTGAGGGCCGGGTGAGCCGCTGCATCCTGCCACCAAAACACCTCAACGGGCCCGCGGGTTTCCGAAACCATGAACAGAACTTTAACGGATCGGTTAACGGTCTGAAAAACGCCTGCTTCCCTCAGTTTTTCCGCCATGCTGTTTTCGTTGATCTTTATTTTTACAAAAACAGTATACCGATTTCCCACCCGCTGTTCCGCAAGGATATGAAAGTTTTCAATCTCCTGATCTATATTAGGAATAATCTCATTTGCGAGGCTTTCGAAGTGTGTGGCAACAGCCTGATTCCCCAGGAGGCGAACCAGATAGCCCTCGACCCCTTTAAGCAAAGCCATACGAATGGCGTTTTTTTTCCCCTGAACCAGGTTCCCCTTGACAATGGCCCCTGTGCCGATGGCGAAACATTCCTTTTTTGCGCCCATATCTCCAGCAAACGCCTGCGAAAATTGCAGACTGGAAAAAAGAAAAGCAATAAGAAAAATGATAAAGAAATGTTTTCTCTGGGCTTTTTCCCCTGTCATGTGAAAATATTTTTTCCTCTCAAGCTGAACCCTGTACCTCATTTTGATTTGTGAAGGGCGGTCAATTCCTTTTTGGCCTCGGCTACCAGAGACTGGTTGAGTTTAAGCACCTGATTTAATGATTGCTCTGCGTCAGTGATTCGGTCTGCGTGTTTATACGCAATGCCCATATAAAAATAGGCCTGGGGAAGATCGCTTTTCCATCTCAAAGCTTCTTTGAAGCGTTCTTCTACCTGTTCCAGCCAACCCGCTTTTTTGCGCAGGGTATAAAGACGCATGAAGCCCACATAAGCCAGCGCTTTTTGTTCACCGCTGCTTGCATCGTCTCGTGCTTCACGCATGGCACCGAATGCCAATTCGAATTCATTTGCTTTTCCATATACCAATCCCAGCCCTCGGTGTGCAGCACTGTAGTAGGGGTCCAGTTGAAGGGCCAGTTCAAATTCCCTTCGCGCATCGGCATTGTAGTCTTTTTGAAGGAACTTGAAACCGCTGGATACGTGATGGGCCGGGGTATCCAGGACTCCTTCGGGGGCCCTGGGGCTCTGAAAACAACCTTGCATAAAAAGAAACGCCAGCAGGGAAGCGACAAGGGTTCCGTAAAACATTCTTGTTGAGATAGCCCCCATTGAATTGCCTCCGTAGATCGGTGGTTAACCGAGCAAAAAAGACCAACGAATTATAGCGATTTTCAAAAACGCGAAGAAATCATGCTGCAAGCCTTGAAATAGGAAATTAACGCTAAAAGGTCAAGCGCTTTCCGCCAGAAAATGACGAATCCTGTTTACGGCCAGGGTCTCATCCTCAGGATCTATCGGGATCATATCCGGTTCTGCTTTGAACCAGGTCATCTGGCGTTTTGCGTATCTTCTGGTATCCCGTTTAAGTGTCTCCGTTGCCTTTTGAAGGGACCATTCCCCTTGCAGATATTTGAGGATATGGCGATAGCCAATGGCAGTCATGGATTTAAGATGAGGGTCATACCCCTTTTCCATGAGACGCTTTGTTTCCTCCACAAGACCGCAATCAATCATTTTTTCACTGCGTTCGTTAATGCGGTCGTAAAGCTGTTCTTTCTCCACCTGCAGACAGAGTTTTAACGCCAAAAAATCCTGGTTTCCAAACCGGTGCTGTTTCATGAGATCAGAGGCCGGTCGGTGGGTTTGTTGAATGATTTCGAGTGCTCTGATAATTCGAAGCCTGTCATTGGGGTGGATCGATTCAGCCCTTTCAGGATCCAGCCGAGCCAGCTTTCGGTGTAGTTTCGGTGCCCCTTTCCGGTCACATTCAAGATGTAAACGTTCCCGAAGCATTGGGTCTGAAGGGGGTAACTCAACCAGTCCTCCCAATAGCGATCTGATATAGAGTCCGGTGCCTCCCACAATAAAGCAGGGGATATTTTTTGCACAAATCCCATTTGCCAGTGGAAAGGCCATTTGGCGGTACAAGGCCGCATTGAAGTCCTGGTCGGGATCCACAACATCCAGGAGGTGATGAATAACGCCGCGCCGTTCTTCGAGCGTGGGCTTGGCAGTGCCCACATCCATATGCCGGTAGACCTGCATGGAATCGGCGTTAATGATCTCGCCGCCGAGAGAAAGGGCCAGCGCAACGGCCAGCCCGGTTTTTCCGCTGGCCGTAGGGCCCGCGATGACAATGATTTTTGGTTTTTTGGGGTCTAACATATCATTAGCTCGAAGGTAAAAGCGTCATCAGCTACGCCCTTTAAGCTTTCAGCTTTGAGCTCTCTATACAATCCTCTTGAACATCTTGTTCATTTCAAAATAGGTGAAGTTCTGAAAAATGGGCCTTCCGTGGGGACAATTTGTAGGGAGATCCATGTTATTGAGCTGACGCATCAAATTGGACATCTCTGTCAGCGTCAGGTGTTGTCCGGCCCGGATGGCGCCGTGGCAGGCCATGATTTTAACGGCCTCGTCCATGATATGGGCGCCGTCAGGGGCCCCGCTTTCTTCCAGTTTTGCAATGAATTCGGAAATAAGTGTTTGCCAGTTCACATTCTTGAGCAGGGCAGGCACGGCTCGCAACAAAAAAGTATTGCCCCCGAAATGATCCAGTTCAATGCCGAAATCAGCCAGCAAATGACCCTTTTCCAGGAGAACCCCTTTTTCTTTCAGAGAAAACTCCATTTCGTTTGGAATCAGCAGATTTTGTATTTCGATTTTGGTTGAAAGAAGGGATCCTTTGAGGGTTTCGTAAACGATTCTCTCGTGGGCGGCGTGCTGATCTACAATCAGAAGGCCGTCCTCCATCTGACACAGAATGTACATGTTCCCCAATTGTCCGATAATCTGAGGCATAGGGATTTCAGTCAAGTGAACGGTTGCTTCTTTTGGGGTTGGACGAGGTTTTTGCTTAAGCGGCGGACCATAGGTTTCGGCACGTTCGAAGATCGCGGGTGCCGGAGGTGTTGTTTCTTGGGCATTTTGGTTTTTGTAGGGTTGTGAGGTGTCCGAAAAAATCCGGCCAGCAGGCGCAAGCGTCTTATGGACAACGGCGGCAATGGCCCTGAAGACCTGCCGGCCGTTTTGGAATTTGATTTCCTGTTTGGTGGGATGTACGTTCACATCAATTTGGGCCGGGTCTATGGTGATGAAGACCAGGGCCTGTGGGTAGCGACCCTTCATCAGACGCTGACCGTACCCCTCTATGATGGCTTTTGTCACAAGCCGATCTCTGATATTCCGGCCATTGACATAAACGAACAATCGGTCGGCCCGTTTCCTGGCAAAGTCCGCAGGGGCGACATGGATGGCAATATGGGGACCTTCCTGTTGGCTTTCACCGCTCAATATGGATTGGCCGGTGGTCCTGCCCATGAGATGGGAGAGACGCAAACGAGGGTTTGGGGATGCGGGAAGGTGAAGAATCCCTTTGTTCCCTTCTTCCAGGCGAAAGGAAATATTCGGAAAAGGCATGGCAGCCCTTAAGACCGTATCCACCATATGGCTCATTTCCGTGCGTGGGGTTTTTAAAAACTTGCGTCGCGCCGGAATATTGAAAAACAGGTCCTTGATTTCGACAATGGTGCCTGGCGGGGCGCCCACTTCCTCGATGGCCAGCAGTTTCCCGCCAGATATCCTGACCCGGTTTCCCAGGAGTTCCTTTTGCGGCAGGGATGTGATCTGCATGCGGGACACTGCCGCCATGCTGGGGATGGCTTCCCCCCTGAACCCAAAACTTGTGATCTTTACCAGGTCCGAGGCTGTTCTGATTTTGCTGGTGGCGTGTCTTTCAAGGCACAGGAGAAGATCATCTTTACCCATGCCCATGCCGTTATCCGTGACTTTGATGAGGCCTTTGCCGCCTCTTTCTACCTTGACTGAGATTCTATCGGCTTTTGCGTCGATGCTGTTGTCGATGAGTTCCCTTACGACGGAAGCAGGTCTTTCAATGACTTCGCCTGCGGCAATCTGGGACGCAACCTTCTCCGGGAGAATTCTGATGGTGTTCATAAGTAGAGGAGCTTTTCATCCACCTCGAAGTGAGGGCTGGTGGCGGCTGCCTTGAAGATCCTGGGAGGAAAAGACCGTTTTCCCTTTGCCATGAGAAGGTTTTCGGCGCCCATGGGATCATAGTGCAGGCAGGGGGATGATTCGGGGTGTTTCAGAAAGTTGTAAACCAGGCGGCGGGAGAGGTCTACCATTCCCGCAAGATATTCATGGAAAACGCGTCCCCGCGGACCTTTGGTTTCAAAGAAAAGGTTGTGGGTTGTGTAAAGATAGTCTGAAAATTTGACGGTCTGGGTAAAGACACGTTTTTTGGTTTTAAGCCGGTTTCTTTTCTTTCCGCCGAGTAGCTGCAGCAGATTGTCACACACCTGGTGGTCCATATTGAGGACACCGTTGGCAATACTGGTGTAACCGGTTCCGATCAAATAATCAGATCGTATTTCCCAGAACAGATGCCCCATCTTTCCTTTGCCCGGGTAGGCGCTGATGAGGTTGGGAATAAAATAATTATGGGCGATAACATCCGCTGCCAAATGAGATAAAAAGCCCAAGGCGTAAGACATTTCCCGGTCGTCGCTTACGTCGCTCAAGAACTTGAAGCCCCCCTCCCAGTTGTGGGGTTTCCCTGATCGCTTCTTTTTTCCTTTTCCGATAAAAAAATCAGCAGAAAGCGACCCGTACAGATATTCAATGGGAAAGGCTTTGATGGTTCTGCCGATGGAGGGCAGCAGCTGATAGGCCGCATCAAGGGAACCCAAAGCAATGGCGGTGTGAACACCCGGCCCCCACGCAAAGGCACTCTCAGGGCGTAAGAATTGTACAACGAAATAAACGGCAAAAAAAACAACAAACTTCAAAAAAAGGGTCATAAACCCAAAACCTCTTGTTATTCTTGGTCTTTAAAGTTTCTTTTGAAAAGAAAAAAATTAAGAACCAACCCACACCATAGCATCGTAACACAATGCCTTTGGGGGCTCAACGTTTTCTTGTTCATAGCGGCAACCAAAACCTTGAAAACGCCGCCAATCTAATGAAAATAAGCCGGTCTTTTTTTCTGTCAAGGGTTTCTTTGGTTCGGACAGCGATGAATAAGATGAGATATGAAGAAATGATCCTCGCTTCCCTTGACACCTGACCATAATCGGGTTACATGTTCGCAGGCAATGATGCAGTAGATGTGAATTATATTGATTACCAGCGAGTGCAAAATGGCGATGTTCGATCCGCCACATCCCATATCCATTAACCGCCCCGTGAAGGAAAGGATTGCCTGGGCTGAATCCTGTTTTGAGATGGGTGGTGCGTTTTTTCTCAAGGATGAGAAAGTTGCCGGTCTTTTGTCTGAATTTAAATCTGCCGTCGAAGTTTCCAGACAAAAGATGGATAAAATCGGCGTGGTGGCGTTGTGCCGGGAATGCGATCAGGAAGAGGGCGGTTCCTGTTGCGGCAAAGGATTGGAAAACAGGTATGACGCCTGGCTTCTTCTGATCAACAGACTGCTCGGCGTGGACCTTCCGAGGGAACGCCACCAGGCAGCTGGGTGTTTCTTCCTGGGTGAAAAGGGTTGCCTGCTGATGGCGCGGCATGTGATCTGCATCAACTATATGTGCAAAAAAATTACGAACAACCTTCAACCTTCCGTTCTCAACGACCTTCAGGAAGTGGAGGGGGTGGAAATAAACGGCCTCTTCATGTTGAATGAACAGGTTAAACGTGTGTTTAGAACATGGACGACGGAATAAAAAACAGCCTGATCAAACTTTCCCAATTCTTTGACGCAAGACGGGTGGGTGATGTGGGTCCTCTGGGGTTCAGGCGGTCCACGAACCTGACGACCCTTCTGGCCTGCGCGGAGCGTTTGATCGCGGAGAACATCATCATACCGGGTCAAAGTGCTTTTTTGGATATGGGATGCGCCGATGGCAGGGTCAATCTCTTTTTCAGTTATCTGATGCGCGTCTCCGTGGGTGTTGAACTGGATGAATGGACGTTGGATGAATATGATCCGCTGAGAAGGGAACTGCTGGAAACATTGAAGACGGCGGGAATATCGCCCCCCAATGAAAATGTCTACCTGTTTCAAGGAGACGCTACGGATGAAACGGTCCATGGTCAAATCATTCATGAAACGGGTCTCGATCTGGCCGATTTCGATTTTTTTTACACTTACTTGATCATGAATGAGGAGTTTGCGCATATGCTGGCGGAAAAGGCAAAGAAAGGCGCTGTTTACATGGTCTATGGGCTTCACAAAATAATGCCCCGTTATCCGGGGTTTCGACTCATGAAGGAACTCAGCCCCATGGAAGGGGTCTTGGCCCTTTATGAGAAAGCGTAAAGACTTTCCAGATGAACAGGGGAAACAGAACATAATGGATATCACATTTTTAGGAACCGGCGCCGCATGGGGGGTGCCCGAAATGAACTGCGACTGCGCCATCTGCAAAGAAATGAGGGCGCAACAGGAACGGCGGGACCGCACGTCAATCCTTTTGACTGAAGGTGATGCCACCTTGCTCATTGATTGTGGACCCGATGCCAAAGAACAACTGTCGCGGAACAAGGTGAAAAAAATCGATGCGGTTCTGATCAGCCATGAACATAATGACCACTATATCGGGCTGGACGAACTTTTTGTGTATAAAAGGGTGCTGCCAAAGGAAGAGTTTTCGCCTATTCCGGTCTATCTGACCCATCAGACACATGAAGTGGTTGAGGCCAGATTCGCCTATCTGGAAAAACTGGGGGTAATCCGGTTTGTGGCAATTGAACCCGGGCAATGGTTCGAGCAGGGACCATTCCGGGTTTTTCCGTTTAAGACAGACCACGGGAATTTTGCTAAAGGTTCCGTTGGATTTGTGGTTCAGGGCCGGGATCGTTCGGGTGCGGAAACGAAACTTCTGTACACGTCTGATTTTGCCCACATTCCGGATATGTCCTCAGAGTTGGTGGGATGTGACCATTTGATTATGCAGTCTTTCTGGCTGAATGAGCCTGTTGACAACCGGCCGAGCCATATGAGTTTTCAGAATGCCATTCAATATATAAAACGATTGGAGCCCCAAAAAGAAACCTTCCTGGTCCATATGGGAGATGCGGACAGGGTCCCGGGGGATCCGGCGAACCATATGGCCAAGAAATACGAACCCAAAGATCCCTTGAAGCCGCTCCGGGGGGAGGATCCGTATCCCATCCCCGGAAACCAAGCGCAATGGCAGAAAACCGTGGACCGGATTCTCTCGGACCACGATGTTCCCTATTCCGTTACCGTGGCGCACGATAACATGACGGTTCGGATTTGATCGAGTCCTAACCCCTGAAAAACGGGTTGAATTTTCTTTCCTGGCCGATGGTGCTGTGGGGGCCATGACCCGGATAGACGCGCAATTCGTCCCCCAGGGGGAAAATCTTTTCCACAACGCCCTGGATCAATTGCTCGTGATTGCCGCCGGGAAAGTCCGTCCGTCCGATGGAACCGGCAAACAGGGTGTCACCGGTGAAGACCGCTCCCGGTGCATGAAAGCAGACGCCTCCAAGGGAATGGCCCGGGGTGTGGATCACCGAAAGGGTGAATTTCCCCAAAGCGATTTCCTGGCCTTCAAACAAATCCCCATCAGCGGGGAAGCCCAAGGCGCCCGCATCCAGAGGGTGTATCCATACGGGGGCTTTGGTGATTTCTTTCAATTCCCCGGCACCCCCCACATGATCCACATGACCGTGGGTGATGAGGATATAGCGGATTTTAAGCCCCAATTTGGAGATCTCCGTTACAATGCGAACGGCTTCATCCCCCGGGTCGATGACCAGGCCCTCTTGGGTCTGGTCGCAACCCAGAATGTAGCAGTTGGCCTGGTAAGGGCCGACAGCGAGTTGTCTAAGCATTATGATTCCCTCGATTTAGATTTTTCCCGGCATACGCCGCACCGAACACACTCTCCCACCCTGCAGATATCCGATAACCTGCCCTCAAGCGCCAGATGGTATTCTGTTTCAAGATGCTTCTTTGTAATCCCGTGGTCAATAAAATCCCACGGAAGCAGTTCATCAAGGTTTTTTGGGCGATGCACGAAAAAATCAGGGTTTATCTGAGAAAGCTGCATGGCTTTCTTCCAGTTGCCATTCAGTTTGTGCGCACTTTGCAGTATGGTGCTCACCCGTCTATCCCCAAGTGAGAGCAATGCCTGGATGTAGGCCCATTTGGGAACGTCAGAATTAACCATAATGCCACCGGATTTAACAAGCGATTTTTTCAGCTGCTGTTGGTTTTTTTTTAGCGACCCGACTTCTTCCATGGGAAACCACTGAAAAGGGGTAAAGGGTTTTGGGATAAAACAATTGACACTGAGTTTAATGCGACCGATTTTTCCTCTGGCCGCCGATTCCTTGACCATCTGGTGCTTGATTTTTTTGACCAGTTCGGTAATTTCATTCACATCCCGGGAGCTTTCGGTGGGAAGCCCCATGAGGAAATAAAGCCTGATTGAAAAATTGCTGACACCGGAGATCATGCGGGCAGCGCTTAGAATCTGTTCCTCTGTCAAATGCTTGTTGATGATATTTCGAAGTCTCTGACTCCCCGCCTCAGGCGCAATGGCGATGGTTTTCTGGCCTGATTCTTTCAGATGTTTCAGAAGACTCCGGGTCAGGTTTTCGGCCCTCAGGGATGAAACTGAAAACCTGCCGCCATCCTGGTGAATCATGCCCATTAATCCTTCAATTCCCGGTACGTCCGATACGGCAGGACTCACCAGGCCTACCTGGGGGCACCGTTTGAGGGCTGCGTTAACACCTTCCTTAAGGTTGCTTTCCCCGTAAACCCGCGGTGGTCGGTAAACATAGCCTGCCGCACAGAAACGGCACGCATGACCACAGCCCCTTCCCACCTCCATAAGCACCTTACTGCCGAATTCCGTATCCGGAGTGGTAATGCATGAAAGGGGCATCCCCGTATCCGTAAATCCCCCTTTGGGAGAACGCAATGCCTTAACTTTCTCCGGCACATCTTTTGCTGATGGAACAAAATACTTCAGCGTTCCGTTTTTCTTGTATGCCACATCGTAGAGGGATGGTGCATAAAGGCCGGGTACATTCCTTGCCAGGTGAAGGAGTACATCGCGCCGTTCACGTGTGGAGACAAGGCATGCCTTGTCTCTACTTCCAAATTCCTGAAAGGCATCCACGAATGGATACAGGTTCTGTTCTGCTTCACCCAACAGAAAAAAATCCACAAAGGGCGCTAATGGCTCCGGGTTGAGAAAAGAAGCAACGCCTCCCGCCATGACAAAAGGGTCTTTTTCCCCTCTTTCCTCTGAAAGGAGTGGAATCTTCCCCATTTTCAACATTTGAAGAACATTGGGGTAATCGTTTTCAAAGGAAATAGAGAAGGCTGCCAGATCAAAGTTTCCGAGCGGCGTCTGTGATTCCAGGGAAACAAGAGGCCCTTCACCGCGATTGTAGAGGGCCATTTCCCGACCCTCGGGCAGGAAAAAGCGCTCAGCCACCACATCCGGTTTTTCATTCAGAAGCCGGTAGACGATCTGGATGCCCAGATTTGACATGCCCAATCGATATTGGTTGGGGAATGCCAACGCAACGGGCATCTTCCCCCCCCAGTTTTTTCGAATGGCACCCTTTTCTTTTGCCAATATGGCGCGGTAAAGGGCTGTGATGTCATCTGCCACGGTTCTTAAAACCCTTTCAATCTCAAATGGTTTAACGGGCTAATCCGCCTTTACTCTAAGGAACGTGGGATAATCCAGACTGTCCTTAATGCGGAATTTATCAAAAAAGCTCTTTTTCTTTTTTTTCTCAAAATTTTCATTCAGGGAATTGTCCGGTTTTGATCCCATTTTTCTTATATACGTTGGCGTATCCAGACATTCACCATCCTTTCTTACGGTCCAATCCTCCTCAACATCTTCAATGGTGACATTCCTCAAATTGACCACATTGTCATAATCCTCAACGGATTTTTTCTGCACTTCGCTGTTCCGCTCCACGACGCGACCCACGCCCTTTTTCTCCTCCAAACCATCTATCCCCGTGGCGACCACGGTGACCTGAATTTCATCTCCCATGTTGTCATCATAGACAAGGCCCCAGAAAACCTCTGCTTCCTTGGCTTCCTCTTTGATATAATTTGAAGCTTCATCCACCTCTTCCATGGTCATATCGGAAGGGCCGGTCAGGTTCATCAAAAGGCCTTTTGCCCCTTCAATGGAAATATCCTCCAAAAGCGGACTGTTGATCGCCTGCTGTGCAGCATCAACGGCGCGACTTTCTCCCGATGCCCGGCCCATGCCCATGATGGCCGTTCCGTTTCTTGACATCACCTTTCTGATGTCTGCGAAGTCAAGGTTGATGAAACCGCTGCTCATGATCAGATCTGAAATTCCTTTGACGGCTTGAAGCAGGACATCATCCGCTTTGGCGATCAGTTCCTTAAAAGAGGTGGTTTTCTCTCCAATGGTTTTGAGCCGCTCATTGGGAATGACAATAATGCTGTCAACTTCCTTTTTGAGTTGCTCGATGCCCTCCAAGGCTTGTTTCATCCGTTTTTCACCTTCGAACTTGAAGGGTTTGGTGACAACAGCCACGGTAAGCGCATCGTTTTCTTTACTTTCCCGAGCTGCCACGGGGGAGGCGCCGGTACCCGTTCCGCCGCCCATTCCGGCTGTAATAAAGACCATGTCGGATTGATCCAGCGCTTCCCGGATTTCATGAAGACTTTCCTCGGCGGAGTTTCTGCCGATTGCCGGATCCGCCCCGGCGCCTAGACCCATGGTGATTTCAGGTCCCAGCTGAATTTTCTGGGTGCAGGATGATCGATCAAGATCCTGGCAATCCGTATTGGCCACAATAAATTCCACGCCCCTGAGATCAGAATTGATCATGTTGCTGATGGCATTTCCGCCTGCGCCGCCAATGCCCAGAACTTTAATCCTGGCATGGTAGGCTCCCTTTTCCATTTCATCTACAAATTCAAATTTCATCGTTCCCTCCTTTTTTCTTAAAAGTTAAACAATATCTTTAAACCACCGTTTCATCCTGGCCATCACCAGATGAAAAATATTGGAATCCCGAATTCGAAACTTCTTTTTCTGCTTGTAAGTTTTGGCGCCGTACAGAACGAGGCCAACGGCTGTGGCATACATGGGTTTGTTAATCAGGTCCACAAGGCCGTCGATTTCCTCAGGATAGCCCACACGGGCCGGAGCGCTGAATATCTGTTCGGCCATTTCGCTGATGCCCGGGAGTTCCGCGGAGCCGCCTGTCACGACCACTCCCGAACTGGCAAGTTCATCGTATCCCGAACGGACCAGTTCCTGGTAAATCAGTGTGAAGATCTCTTCAACTCGCGGTTCCAGAATCTCTCCCAGGATTTGCCTGGAAAGTGTTCTTGGCTTTCTGCCGCCGACTCCCGGGACTTCAATGGTTTCATCTTTGCCGATCAAGGATGAAAGGGCGCTCCCGTACTTGATTTTAATTTTTTCAGCTTCCAGTTTGGGTGTCCTGAGACCCACGCTAATGTCGTAGGTCAGGTTGTCGCCACCGAGCGCCAGAACCGACGTGTGTTTGATGGCGCCTTTGGAAAACAGGGCGAGATCGGTGGTGCCACCCCCGAAATCGATCAGCGCTGCGCCCAGATTACGTTCTTCTTTTGAAAGGACTGCTTCGCTGGAGGCCAGAGATTCCAGTACAATGTCATAGACGTCCAGTCCGGCCTTGTTGGCGCATTTGATGATATTTTGTGCGGAGGTCACCGCACCGGTAACGATGTGGACCTTCGCTTCCAGGCGAACGCCTGACATGCCCAAAGGGTCTACGATGCCGTCTTGATCATCAACTATAAATTCCTGAACCAGCGTGTGGATGACTTCGCGGTCCATGGGAACTGCCACCGCGCTCGCCGTTTCGATGACCCGCTCAATGTCCTTTTTTGTCACCTCCTTTTCTTTTAAGGCAATGATGCCCGGTTTGTTGACCCCTTCGATGTGACCGCCTGCGATTCCGGCATATACGGATCCGATTTCACAGCCGGCCATTGTTTCCGCCTCTTCTATGGCCGCTTTGATGGAATTCACGGTGTCCTCAATGTTGATGACCACACCCTTTCTGAGGCCTTCCGAGGGATGACTTCCCATCCCGATGATTTCCAGGCCGTCAGGTCGAACTTCCCCCACCACCGCACAGATTTTGGTGGTTCCGATATCCAGGCCTACAATAATGTCCATGCCCATAAATAAATTACCTCACCGTGGTTGTTCAAACCTGATTCTTTTTAAAAGATACAATTGCGCCATCCACATGGTTCAGGTCAATCTGGGTCACAAGGTTGATTTTTCCTGTTTTGCTTAAATGTTTTGTCACCTGTTTCAGCGTTTCCATGTTGCGGGCCAGATTGTGCCGGGGAATGCGGATTGCGGCCCGGATATGATTGAAATATAAAGAGAGCCCGCCATTCTTATTCAGATGTATTTCGGACAGGTTTTGAAGGGACCAACGGTCTTTTTGCGCTTTCAGCACGTTCAACACATGAGCCGTTTGATCCAGTTTTTCTTTTTGGCCGGGATCTGTTTTGGAAAGACCCGTCAAAATGGGAAAATCCATTTCCTCGTCCCGCGAGACCGGCTTGAACAGGCGTCCCTGTCGGTTCATGTAAAAAAATTGATCCAACAAGACCAACATCACCGGTTCCTCTTTTTGTACCTCCACAATCAAGGTGTCTGGAAATCTTCTTTCTACGGTGGCACTCCTGACCCATGGATGCTTTTCCATTCGTTTTTTCAAAGCGCCGAGCTTGAGACTCAGTAATCCCTGCTCAGATGTCAGCCCGCACATTTGAAGCAGTTCATTTTTTGTGCTTTTATCAACCCCCCGGATCTCCACGTGCGCCAGTTTCATGTAGGGAGAAGAGAGCAGGTAGTTGTAGAGCATGACGAAGGTCAAGCTGATGGCAGTCAGAACAGACAAAAACAGAAAGACTTTCAGAACACTTGAACCGATGTTCCGGATAATGCCCGCAACGGGAATCTTTGAAGGTTTTCGCCTGTTGTGGGGTAGGGGCCGGTCCCCGTGCCTGCCCGTCTGAACCCGTTGCTTTTTGAAACTTTTTCTCATCTTAAAATTGCCCCTATTGACCGATCTTGGTTATGCCCAAACCCTTCGTGCCTATTTCCCCAAAACCCGGATTTCCGGCTCCAGGTCTATGCCCGACGTCCGTTTGACCTCAAGACGCACCAGATCCATAAGCCTCAGAATATCTCCTGCGGTGGCGCCGCCTTCGTTCACAATGAAGTTGGCATGTTTCTCCGAAACCATGGCGCCGCCGATTCTCTTTCCTTTGAGCCCTGCTTTTTCAATAAGCCTGCCCGCCCCTTGGGTAGGGGCGAAAGATTTTTCGCCCGTACGCGGGGCGCCGGATGGGTTTTTGAACACGGAACCGGCACTCGGGTACTCCAGGGGTTGGGTCTGTTTTCGAGTTTTGAGAAAACCGCCCATTTTCTCAGACACCGCTTTCGGTGTAGCCTTGTTCAGGCTAAAACAGGTGTTTGTCACCAATCGCCCTTCTTCCATGTGAAGGCGACGGTATGAGAATTTGAGCTCTGAACGGTTCATTTCAACCTGTGTGCCCCCGGGAAACACAAATTGAAGGGTCTTGATTCTTTCATTGATCTCTTGCCCGAAGGCCCCCGCATTCATGGCCACCGCCCCGCCGACCGTCCCGGGTATCCCGGTAAGAAATTCCAGGCCCGACATACCCCTTTGCCGGCACCAACTCATCAAATCAGTGAGGTGAACGCCGCCGCCCGCCCATACCAGGGTTTTTTTTGCACCCGCTTTGATTGCCGCGAGTGATCCCTTAAAAAGTATCATAACCCCGTCAATGCCTTCGTCTTTTACCAGTAAATTACTCCCCCTGCCCAGTGCGCCGTAGGGGATGTTCTCAAGGGAAAGATACCGGATGACCTTTTTAAGTGTTGTAAGGTCACGGGCTTCCCAAAGGGCTTCAACGGGCCCACCCACCTTATATGTGGTGACTCGATGCATCGGGTAGTGGAACCTGATCCTTTCTCCCGTCATTTGCGCAAGGGCTTCTTTTTGACGAACGTTCATGTTTTGTCAGCCGTAGGGGCGAAAATTTTTTCGCCCCTACTCCAAAAACCGTTCTCCTTCCTTGTTGATGTTGCCGGCCCCCAGTGTCAGAACAAGGTCTCCGGGGCGGGTCAATTTTTCCAGTGTGGGCCCCACATGCGCAAGATCGGGGCAGAAAAGCGCTTCTTTGTGTCCGTGGTCCTTGATGGCCTTGACCAGATTTTCCGCGGTTATCCCCTCGATGGGTTGTTCCCCCGCCGGATAAATGGGTGTCACCACAAGGACATCGGCATCGTTAAAGGCGATCACGAAGCGATCCAGTAAGGCCTGGGTTCGGGTGTATCGGTGTGGCTGGAACACAACGACCAGCCGTTTTTCCGACCGGCAGGCTTTCACTGTTTTAAGGGTCGCCACAATTTCGGTTGGATGATGTCCGTAATCATCCATAAACAGAACCCCGTTTTTTTCTCCCTTGATCTGGAGACGTCTCGAAAGACCCCCAAGTGCGGTGAGCCCCTCCCGAATGACTCCCATTTCCAGGTCAAGCTCAAGTGCTACTGCGGTTGCGGCCAAAGCGTTTAAAGCGTTGTGCTCGCCGGGCATTCCCACGGAAATACGTCCCATGGAATGATTGTGGTAAATGATCTCAAGGCTGGTCCCCCACTTCTCGTTTTTCAGATTTTTACCCCTAACCTCGGCCTGGGTGCTCATGCCGTAAGTGATGTATCTCTTTTTTAGCTGTGGGATAATGCCTTGAATTTCTTCGTTATCCTGGCAGAGGATGGCGGTCCCGTAAAAGGGGATCTTATTGATGAAGTCCAGAAAAGTTCGGCGAATGGCCGCCATGCTGCCATAATGGTCCATGTGTTCGTGGTCGATGTTGGTCACCACCGCGATGGTGGGGGTCAACGTGAGAAATGAGCCGTCGCTTTCGTCCGCCTCAGCCACCAGGATATCCCCCTGGCCCAGTTTGGCGTTGGATCCTCCCCAGATATCGAGGCGCCCGCCGATTACCACCGTGGGGTCGAGTTCCCCCTTTGTTAATATGGAGGCGACCATTGATGTGGTGGTGGTTTTGCCATGGGCGCCTGCGATGGCCACGCCATATTTGAGCCGCATGAGTTCGGAGAGCATTTCAGCCCTGGGGATGACAGGGATATACCGGTCTTTGGCTTCCAGAAGTTCCGGGTTTTGAAGGCCGACCGCTGAGGAGTAGACTACCACGTCGACGTCCTGAATGTTATTGCGGTCATGACCTTTGAAGATCCGACATCCCATTTTCAAAAGCCTTCGGGTGGCAGTGGAATCCTTTAGATCGGAGCCACTAACCGTGTATCCCAGGTTGATCAGCAGTTCGGCCAGACCGCTCATGCCAATGCCCCCGATGCCCACAAAATGGATATGTTTTGCTTTGCCGAACTGTTTCATGTTTCCACCTGGCTCGTCAGTTTTAAGATTTGATCCACAATGATTCGGTCTGCATCCGGTCTGCTGAAAGTTCGGGCTGCGCCACCCATCTTTTTTAACTGTTGCGGATGGTCCATGTATGTTGAAAGGGTATTCGCCAGCCCTTCAGGGGTCAGATCCTTTTGAAGCACCACCTCCGCTCCGCCCGAGCGAGCCAGAGACCGGGCATTGATTTCCTGATGCCCATTGGTCGCATGGGGATAGGGGATGAGGATCGACGGCTTTCCAAGGGCCGCCAGTTCAAAGAGGGTTGTTGCCCCGGCCCGGCTGACCACCATGTCCGCCCGGTGATAGGCTGAACCCATATCTTTGATAAAGGAAGACACATTTGCTTCAAGTTCACGGGCTTCAACTCCTTCGTCTCGGTAATTTTCTAGTACCCTTTTGTAATCGTGCTGACCGGTTTGGTGAATGAAGGTGAATCTTTTTCCCGATTTTTTCAAAATACCATACGCCTTTACAAAAGCTTCGTTGATGGCCCTGGCCCCCTGACTGCCCCCCACCACCAGAACTCTGAATTTATCGTTCGGGGGCAATGAATCTTGTGGGGGTGACAGTAATTCATGCCGGACCGGATTCCCCGTGAGGATACTTTTCTTGAAATATGGCGCGCTTTCCGCGAAGGAGACGAAAATGTGATCCACCACACGGGCCAACAAACGGTTGGTCAACCCAGGGTATGAATTCTGTTCATGAATGGCCGTGGGAACACCCAGTAGCCTGGCCGCCAGGCAGAACGGGCCTGCGGAATAGCCGCCCACTCCCATCACAAATGACGGTTTGAAATCCTTAATAATTCTCATGGACTGAACCAGACTCCTCGGGAGCATGCTCAAAACGGCGAGCCCTTTTTTCCATCCGCGGCCTTTCATGCCTTCAACATCGATAAATTCCACCTGAAAGCCGTAGCGCCTGAGGATTTCCGACTCCATCCTTCTGCGACCCACCACAAAAAGAACAGCCGTGTCCGTGCATCTTTTTTCCAATTCCCTCGCAATGGCAATCCCGGGAAACAGGTGCCCACCGGTCCCGCCCCCTGCGATAATGCACTGTAATTTCTTTCCTCTATCATCAGATGGGCAGGCACGAGACCTGCCCCTACCCCGTCCTCTGTCCTCCGTCCTCTGTCGTCTGTTACCCGTCATCCGTCAGTTCCTGGAAGAAATGTTCAGCAGAACCCCGATGCCCGCCAGGGTCATCACCAGGGATGATCCACCATAACTAATAAGGGGAAGCGTGAGCCCTTTTGTGGGCAGCAGTCCCAGGACCACGGCCATGTTGACAATCACCTGGAGGCCCAGGAAACACGTTAAACCGAGGGCCAGATAGCTGCTGTAAAGATCTTTGCTGTTGAGGGCGATTCGAATGCCCCCCATAATCAAAACACCGAAGAGCACTATGGTGGCGGTTACACCGACAAAGCCCAGTTCTTCGCCCATGATGGAAAGGGCGAAATCGGTATGGGGTTCCGGCAGATAAAAAAGTTTCTGCTTGCTGTTGCCCAGGCCCGCGCCGAAAATTCCCCCCGATCCAAATGCCAGAAAAGAGTGTATGATTTGAAAACCGATCCCCCTTGGATCGTCCCAGGGATTCAGGAAGGCCAGCCACCTTTTGACCCGGTATTCGGCATTCCAGACCAGGTATATGAAAAATGGCGCCGCAAGCAGAAAAAGGGATAACAGTTGCAGGATCCTGACGCCCCCCACAAACAGCAGCACCAGCGACCAGGCGCCGATAATGACTGCGGTGCCGAGATCCGGCTGCAGATAGATGAGCACCATGAATATGCCGACCACCAATATATGGGGTAGCAGGCCCTTGGTAAATAATTCGAGATCCGACCCTTTCTTGCTCATGGAATAGGCCAGATAGACCGCCAGGGAAAATTTCACGATTTCAGATGGTTGGAAAGAGAACCCGCCCAGATTCAGCCATCGGTAAGCGCCACCCACCTTGCGACCCAGACCGGGAACAAAAAGGAGCACCAGAAGAAGGGCGCTGGCCAGCAATAAGGGATACGCCATTTTTTGATAAAGGGTGCAGGGGATATATCGGGTGACCAGCATGGTCGCAATTCCCACAATGCAGAACAGGATCTGCCGTTTCAGATAGAAATTGCTGTCCCCGAAACGGTGTTCAGCAAGATTGCTGCTGGCGCTGTAAACCATGAGCAGCCCCAGGCCGATCAAGAGAATCACCGGAATGAGGATCATGAGGTTGTATCCTTCGAATGCCTTTGCTTTAGCGGCCATTTAAAAGGTCCTCGACAGCGGCTTTGAAAACCCTGCCACGGTGATCGTAATTCCTGAACATATCAAAGCTCGAGCAGGCGGGCGCCAGCAGTACGATATCCCCACTTTTGGCCAGGGCATAGGCCCTGGAAACCGCGTCCTTCATGTTCTCTGCCAAAGAGAAAGGTAGGGGCGAAAAATTTTTCGCCCTTACACGTTCGGTGAAAGCCTCGGCCAGGAGACTTGCCGCCTCGCCCATGAATACCGCTCCCTTTACGTTACCCCTGCATGACTGAACCAGAGGATGGTAGTCGGAACCCTTATGCCTCCCTCCCGCGATGAGAATCAACGGGTCGTCAAAACTCTTTACGGCCCTGATGGCTGCATCCACATTGGTAGCTTTTGAATCGTTATAAAATCGAATGCCGCTTACCTGGTTCGTATACTCCAGCCTGTTGGGAAGTCCTTTGAATTCATCCATGGTTTTTTGAATGGATTCAGGTGCCAGCCCAAGGGCCCGGCCCGCCAGAACAATGGCCAGGAGATTTTCCAGATTGTGAGACCCTGCCAGTGAAAAGGCGTTTAGATTGAAATGATTCTTTCCATTTACGGCTGAAACAATTTCTCCTTTTTCAATGAAAGCGTTTATTCCTTCATTCTTCTTTACCCCGTAACGGAAAACGGTTGTGCCGTTGGGTGGGGTAACATTTGAAAGCACCGCATCATCGGCATTGAGGATGACCGTTTGTCCGGGCCCCTGATTTTCAAAAATTCTCAATTTGGATTTGATGTAGGCCGGGTAATCCGCATATCGGTCCAGATGGTCCGGTGATATGTTCAGAATCATAGAAATTTCGGGGCTGAACTGTTGTATGGTATCCAGTTGGAAACTACTGACTTCCACCACCAGATAGTCTGCTTTTTTTTCCCCGGCCAGGTACGCGGTTAAAGGGGTGCCGATATTGCCGCCGACAAAAACATCATACCCCGCATTTTCAAGCAGTTGACCCAGAAATGAGGTCACGGTGGTCTTGCCGTTTGTTCCGGTAACGGCAATCATGGGGGCGTCAACATGTCGCGCTGCCAACTCCATTTCTCCCATAAGGGGAATTTGCTTTTGAAGTGCGGCGCGGATAAACGGCGTGTCCAGGGGGGCGCCGGGGCTCAGAACAATGGCATCGGCAGAGAGGAAGGTCTCTTCGTGGTGCCCTCCGGTTTCGAGTGTCACCCCCAGTGTATTAAGTTCTTTTAAGTATTCGGGGTCCAGTTGGGATCTTTTTTTGACATCGCTCAAGGTGACCTTTGCACCCGTCTCCGCCAGCCATCTGGCGGCCCAGTACCCCGATGTGCCGAGGCCCACCACCAGAAATCTTGAAGTGGGGATGTTTAGCTGAGATCTTGGATTTTGAGCGGTATCCAATTGATTTACCTTAATTTGAGGGTAGCGATAGACAAAAGTGCCAGAATAATGGAAATGATCCAGAACCGTACGATGACTTTGGGTTCGGGCCACCCTTTCAATTCAAAATGATGATGGATGGGGGCCATTCGAAAAATCCGCTGACCTCCCGTCAGTTTGAAATAGGCCACTTGAAAAATGACGCTGAGCGCCTCAAACACGAACAGCCCCCCCACCAGAATCAGGACAAGTTCCTGTTTTGTGATGACGGCAACGGTTCCCAATAAAGCGCCAAGGGGAAGTGAACCCACGTCCCCCATAAATATTTCAGCAGGATAGGCATTGTACCAGAGAAACCCCAGGCCCGCTCCCACCGCTGCACCGCAGAGGATGGAGATTTCACCGGCGCCCGGGAGATAGGGAATCTGAAGGTAAGATGCAGTTTTCACATTTCCGGTCAGATAAGCGAAAATCAGGTAACAGGCAAAAGCCACAATCAACGGGCTGATGGCCAGTCCGTCCAGGCCGTCGGTCAGGTTGACCGCGTTGGAAGTGCCTACAATGATGAATACGGCAAGGGGAATATATCCCCATCCGAGATCAGGTGCGATGTTTTTCAAAAACGGAACATTGAGTGTGGCATCGAACTCCGGTGAGAAATAAAGCGTCAACGCCACCACCAGGGCACCCATGATCTGAAGCATAAACTTGGTTGAAGCGCCCATGCCTTTGGGGTTTTTCCCCGTTACTTTTGAATAATCATCCGCAAAACCGATGGCGCCGAAAAAAAGGACCACAAAAGCGGCCAGTTGAATGTAGCGGTTGAAGGGGTCGGCCCACATAAGCGTTGCCAGTACAATAGCCGGGAGAATCAGGCAGCCACCCATGGTGGGCGTGCCGGCCTTGGCCTGATGACCGGGAGGGCCGTCTTCTCGAATCCGTTCGCCGATCTGCAGATTCCGGAGTTTTCTAATGCCCCAGGCTCCCACAAAGAAACAGAGGGTCAGGCCTGTCAAACTGGAAAGGATCGTCCTGAAGGTAATGTACCTGAATACATTGAGCCAGGAATAATCCGTATGGAATAGATAGATCAGTTTGAAAAGCATTGGTGTTGAACCCTTTCACATATATTGGGTCGCACGGGTCTGTTTACTTCCCGCTGTTTCCTTGCTCTGCATTGTGGCTGCGATCACTACGTTCAGAAATGTTTCCATCCCAAAGGGCTTACTCAAGCGGGTCACCACTTGCGGCATGTCTTCGTCCAGGAGTCTTTGATCTGAAGGGTTACCCGTCATGATAATGACTTTTTCTTCCCGTCCTGTTTCGTGCATGCTCTTCAACATGCTCACCCCGTCCAGGCGGGGCATATTGATGTCCGTTACCACCAGATCAAAATGATTTTCCTCCAGTTTTTCCAGGGACTCCTGACCGTCTTTGGCCAGACTAACTTCAAAACCCCGATGCAGCAGCACTTCCTCCAGCAGGAATCGAATGCCTTTTTCATCATCAACCACCAGTACTTTGATTGGTTTTTTCATTTCACACCTTCCCCCTGATCAATGGAATAAACGGGTTCGCCCCTAAGAATCCGCAAACTGCAATCCGAAATGCCTTTGAAGACCTTTCGACACCTTTTCAAATTGCATCATCCTGGAACCTTTAAGCAAAACCATGTCTTTGGGCTTTATTTCCTGAATTATTTTTGCGGTCAGTTCATCATGGGTTTTTGAAATGACGACACGATTTGAAGGCATGCCCGCAGCGATGGCGCCTTCTTTCACGTCTTTTGCATGAATTCCCATGGTGAAGAGCCACGAAGCGCCTGAGTCGGCAATTCTTCTGCCGGCCTCCCAGTGGGCGGAAGAAGCCAGCTCTCCCAACTCCAGCATATCCCCGAGCCCCACGAAGAACCGTCCGTCTTTTTTTACCATTGGCGCGGCGGACTGAAGTGCAGCTTTTAAAGCGGATGGGTTGGCATTGTAGGTGTCATCGATCAAAAGAACGTCTTTTTGAAGGGGTATGCTTTGAAACCGTCCTTTGACGCCCGAAAAAGAACCCAGGCCCTTCACAATGTGCTCCATGGGTTCATCAAGGCTCAATCCAATAGCCGCGGCAGCCAGTGCATTTTTTACATTGTGAACACCCGATACACCCAGGGTGATTGGCCGGCTGTTGCCGTCACAGGTCAAATCAAAACGCATCCCATCAGATCCATAGCGTTCCATATCAATGCCTTGAATGTGGTTTCCTTCATTCAGGCCGAATGTGATAAATTCTCTGTTAAATCGCGCGGCGTGTTTCATCAGTATCTCATCATCACCATTCAATATGATTTTGGCTTCGGGCGATAAGTTGCCCATCATTTCTGTTTTGGCTTCAGCAACGCCGTTGATATTGCCCAATCCTTCTAAATGGGCCATCCCAACATTCAGGATAACCGCCACATCGGGGTTTGAAATTTCAGTCAATCGGGCGATTTCACCTTTATGGTTCATACCCATTTCAAGTACCGCCCGCTGATGTGTTTTTTCCAGCTTGAGAAGCGTTACGGGCAATCCGATGAGGTTATTGTGATTGCCTGGGTTTTTAAGGGTTTTGTTCCCCACCTGGAGAATGGCAGCGGTCATTTCTTTAGCAGTTGTTTTTCCGGAACTGCCCGTGATGGCGGCTACTTTAGCGGCATGTTGTCGGCGCCACCAGGCTGCCAGATCCCCCAGAGCCCTGAGGGTGTCATCAACGGCAATGACGGCAATAGGGGGCACGTTTTTTAGGGAAGCAGGGAAATCCTTCTGAACGACCATGCCGGAGGCGCCTTGCAGTACGGCCCGTGAAGCAAAATCATGGCCATCAAAACGATCCCCTTTCAATGCCCAGAAAAGCTCGCCCGGTTGAACGGTCCTTGAATCAGAATTGAAACCGGAAAAACGTGCCTGGGGGTCTCCGGAAACCATATGGCCCTTCACAGCGGCCACGATTTCTTTCGAAGATATTTTTCCCCATACAGCCGTCATATTTTTCCTTGTTCAACTTAAAGAAAGTGAGGCGGCCCGGGCCGCCACCAGGCGATCGTCAAAAGCCCGTCTTGTTTTTCCTATAATCTGGTAATCTTCATGCCCTTTTCCGGCAATGAGTATCAGGTCTTCTTTCAGAGCCGTTTCAACGGCCATTTTGATGGCCGTCTCCCTTTCCAGTTCGACCACATAATTTTTTTTTCCGGAAGCGATGACGCCCCTTTCAATTTCATCCGCAATGGCGGCGGGATCTTCCGAACGGGGATTGTCAGAGGTAATGAATACTTTGTGACTGTTCCGGCCTGCTACATGGCCCATTTCATTTCTTTTCCCCGTGTCCCTGTCGCCGCCGCATCCGAAAACGGTCAGGATACGTCCGCTGGTAATTTGTTTCGCTGCTCCCAGCGCTTTTTCCAGCGCATCGGGAGTGTGGGCGTAGTCCACTACAATGGCCAATGAACGGGCATTGGGTACCAGTTCCATGCGCCCCGGAACCCCTTTCATGCTTTCTATGCCCGAAGCAATGGTCTTGAAGTTCACCCCCAAAGTGATGGCTGCGGACGCTGCAGCCATAATATTGTAAATGTCAAAATGTCCGATAAGCGAAGAGCGTATATCGATCCAGCCCATTTTTTTGGATATGAGTCTCGCGCGAAGCCCCTTTCGGCTGACGGTTACATCTTTTGCTGTGACATCACATGAATTATTAAGGCCGTAAGTCATTGTCTCGGCCGCAGTCAATGCCAGGAGGTCCGCTCCTCGGGGGTCATCAGCATTTATGACGGCGCTCACAGGCCTGTCGGGATTGCTATTTTCAAGGTTTGTAAACAAAAGGCTTTTGGCCTTGAAATAGTCGTCCATGGATTGATGGTAATCCAGGTGGTCTCTGGAAATATTCGTAAACAAAACCGTGCGAAAGGGACAATCCGCAACCCTTCCCTGATCCAGTGCATGGGAAGATACCTCCATGACCACATCTGTGGCGGACTGGTCAGCCATTTCACGTAAAATTTTCATTAAATCCAGAGATTCGGGTGTTGTTACGGAAGATTCCCGGCGCAGGTCGGAAATCCGGTGGTTGACGGTTCCGATGACACCGGGTTTTCTGCCTGCGGCCATGAGTATGGATTCGAGAAGATAACTGGTGGTGGTCTTTCCGTTGGTCCCTGTTATGCCGATCAGGTTCATGGTACGAAAAGGGTGTTGGTAAAATGTTACGGCCAGCTGAGATAACGCTTTGCGGGAGTTGGATACCTGAATAAATACCGGCATTTGATTTGGTTTCCGGGTGAGCTTCTGAACAGCAACTTCCGGAGTTACCTCTGACAAAACAGCTGCGGCCCCCCTGGAAACGGCATCCCCGATAAACGCGTGCCCATCCTGCGCATGCCCCTTAATGGCCACGAAAAGGTCCCCCGGCCCTACCTTACGAGAATCATAGTTTATATGAGGGATTTCCACATTTCGCCCGCCCGAAGCGTGTTTAATGATGATATTCCCTATGAGTTTATTTAAATGCATGGTGCAGCTTCTAAAGTTTTTGTTTTCGCCTGCCCGTTCGTTATATGGGTGGTTTGAAATTCACCGTGACGCTTTGAACCGTTTTTAATGGAGATCCGGGATCCGGATTTTGCTTGATGGCCAGCCCTGACCCTTCGAGACACACTTTCAAGCCCAGGGCACGGCTGCGCTTAAGAACCTCCCTCATCCCCAGGCCGGTAAAATCGGGCAATTGTGCTGCCTGTTGCGCGTAAGTCAGTGGCAAAGCTGTCTCCGGTGAAATTTGGGGCTCTGCCGCGTTTTCCGGTTTAACGTGCGCCTGTGCCGATTGAATTTTAATACTGCTTAACAAAGAAGGATTGGGACTGATTCTGAGGTGGTTCAGCGCCCATGCGCCCACTTCTTTGAATACGGGGCCCGCCACCAGGCCACCGTAGATATGGCCTTTGGGTTCATCGATCATCACCATAATTACCAGACGGGGTTTATCCGACGGAACAAAGCCCACGAAGCTTGCCACATATTTCCTTTTTGAGTATTGTCTTGTTTTGGGGTCTACCTTCTGTGACGTTCCCGTTTTCCCGGCAACCTTGTACCCTGCTATGGCGGCTTTTTCAGCAGTTCCCTCCTCGGTTGCTACTCCCTCAAGAATAGCGGTTACTTTCCGGGCGGTTTGGGTCGAAATAGCCCTTTTCACCACCTTTGGATTGATTTTTTCAGTGGTATTTCCGGAGTCATCAACGATTTTTGAGACAACATATGGACGCATCAGTTTCCCCCCATTTGCGATGGCGGCCATGGCCATGGTCAACTGTAAAGACGTGCTGGTCATACCCTGCCCAAAAAAAAGTGTTGCCTGATCAATTTCCCTGGCGTTTTTCGCGCTCCTTATAAACCCGCCACGTTCACCCATAAGATCAATTTCTGTCTTTTTCCCAAAACCGAAATTTTTCAAATATTCGGTAAATTTTCGGTATCCCAGTTTCCGGCCCAGTTTGATGGCCCCGATATTGCTGGAATAGACAACAATATCGGCTGCGGAAAGATTGCCGTATTTGTGGGTGTCATGAACCACCCTGCCACCCACTTTAAATTTACCCTGCTCACAGTAAAACTGAGTGAGGGGTGAGACAACGGATGCTTCCAATGCCGCTGCCAATAAAAAGGCCTTGATCGTAGACCCCGGTTCAAAACAATCCGTTACCGGCCGGTTACGCCATTGATAAGGTTTATGGCGGGAAAAGACATTCGGGTTGAATTCGGGCACGCCCGCCATGGCCAGAATTTCACCGGTATACGGGTCCACCACCACACATTGTCCACCTTTTGCTTTTGCTTTTTTGACAGCTTCCCTAAGCGACTGCTGGGCCTTATACTGAATGTCTTTGTCGATGGTCAGATAGAGGTTATGTATGCTCTTGTCCGAAGTTACGGGCCTTGTGACGGCAAATGGCCTGCCCAACGCATCCCGCATAAAAGCCAACTTCGCTTCAGGTCCTTGCAGCAGTCCGTCAAATTTTTTTTCAAGACCTTCCAGGCCCTGGTTGTCGGTCCCGGCAAAACCGATGATGTGGGCAGCGATTTCACGACCGGGATAGTAGCGTCTTGTTTCGGTGGTTATGCCCAACCCCCTGAGATTAAGGGCTTTGACCTGTTCAGCCAGGGTTTGTGGAATTCTCCTTTTGATCCAGACAAAAGAGCGGTTCCGTTTGAGTCTTTTCAGGATTTTGCTCTGCTTTTCGCCCAGGACTTTCGACAACTCCCTGGCTGTTTTGTTTTTGTCTTTTATCTGTTTTGGATGGGCAAATACCGAGCCTACTTGAACGCTGATTGCCAGTTCATGCCCTTCTCTGTCATAAATGACACCCCGTTTCGGTGGCAGCATTGTGGTTCCGATGATGCCGTTTTTCGCTATGCCACGCAGATACTCCTGCTGCAATACTTGAAGTTGATAAACCCTGACAAAAATAACGATCAATCCACCCATGAAAAAAACACTTACCAAATGGATCCGAAAACGAATCCATTTTTTTTCCTTAAGCTTCATGGCAACAAGATGATCTGTTCGGGTTTCGGAGAGCCGAGCCCAAGTTTTTGAATGGCCAGACGTTCCAGATTTTGCGGTGATTTCAGGGTGGCCAGTTCCAGTTTGAGTTTTTGATTGATTTCCTCGAGCCTCATCTCCTCTTTTTTCAATTGGCTGAGATCGTATCCGATCTGGGTTCTTTCAAAATTGGACCACACATATCCAATGCCGGTTCCCATAAAACAGATCAGCATCATCAGGGTTATAATGACCTGCCTTCGGGTCACATGAAATTTGGCGGTTTTCGATTTTTCATTCGCCATACGAACCCCGCTTGCGGCGTTACGGGAATTCATCATTTTCGATAGACTGTCCGGCCGGGTCATGATGATATCCTTTCTGCAACCCTCATAATGGCGCTGCGTGCTCTGGGGTTATCATGGATTTCCGCTTTTTCCGGCTTTTGAGCTTTTTTGAACAGACGTCTGAAAGTCGGGGACTTATCACACGCGCAAACCGGAAAATCAGGAGGGCAGGTGCAGGCCTTCTCCCAGTGGACAAAGGCTTTTTTGACCTGCCGGTCTTCGAGGGAATGGTAGGAAATGACAACCAGTCTCCCCCCCGTTGCCATCAGTGAGGGGATTTTGTGGAGAAATGTCTCCAGGTTGTCCATTTCCTTGTTAATGGCAATTCTGATCGCTTGAAAGGTTTTGGTTGCGGGATGTCGCTTCCAGGGCTGATGAGATTTAGGCGTTGCCCCTTCAATTATTTGGGCCAGCTCAGTTGCGGTTTTAATGGGTTTTTTGTCTCGCGCTCTTACGATAGCCCTGGCAAGGGTTCTGGCTCTCTGTTCTTCACCATATTCCCAAAGAAGGGTTTGAAGAGATTCAACGGGGAGGTTGTTGATCAGATGTTCTCCGGTCGGTTTGTGGTCTGGATTCATTCTCATGTCGAGGGGTTCCTCTCTACTGAAGCTGAAGCCTCTTCCGGATTTCTCGATTTGGTAAGAGGACATTCCCAAATCGAGTAGAATGCCATCAATCTTGTCGATGGCCAACTTCTCTATTACCCTGTCCAGATCAGCGAAATTTGCCTGAATGAGCCGCACCCGATGGTCTGAACTCAATCTTTCATGCGACAAACGAATGGCGTCAGGGTCTCTATCCAGACAGATCAGGCCGCTTTTTTCAGGCAGATGGGATAATATCTCCAGGCTGTGACCACCTGATCCAACGGTTCCGTCGACATACATGCCTTCCGGTTTGAGGTTGAGATATTGGATGGCTTCCTGAACAAGGACCGGCACATGAGGATAATTCGAATTTAGAATCTCTAGATTCGCAGTTCTTGAAGGGCCTGGCTTGCTTCGGGAAAAACCTCCGTCACTCTTTCGAATTCCTCCTCCCATTTCTTTTTATCCCAGATTTCAAACCGTTTTAATTGACCCACGACCACAACTTCTTTTTCCAGTCCTGTGACTTCTCTTAAATAGAGGGGGATCGTGATTCTACCATTCTTTAGTGGACATTCTTCAGCGCCGGAAATAAAATATCTGAGAAAAGCGATTCCCGCGCTGTCAAATAAAGGAAGATTGGCCGCTTTTTCCTCGAGTCGCTGCCAAACGTCCCTGGTAAAAGCCCAGAGGCAGCCGTCTTTATGGGTCACCACCAGGCACTGATCCCCTTTCCGGGTCAGAACCTCACGAAACCGCGTGGGGATGGCCAAGCGGCCTTTGGCGTCTAAGTTGTGTTTTGATCGTCCGCGAAACATGAGAAGCCATTTATGACACTTTATGACAGTTTTTGACACTTTCTGACACTATCCGGTAAAAGAATCGTCTTGTCAAGAAAAAAAACAGGGATATGAGCTATTTGCAGATTTTTTTTGTGTTCGAGCCAGACCGCAATATGTGCATGGTTCGGGAGGGGGCACTACCATATATGCGTTGTGTTTGGTTTTGAAAAGGGCTGATGGGGGAATAATCAGCTGAAATAGCGTAAGGATAGTAAGAAAACCGCTAAAGAAAAGATGCTCAGAAACAAACCGGTATAGGCATAATCCTTATCGCCCAACAGAGGGATATGAGGGATTGATTTGATTCCCAGGAAAATGCCGGTGATGAGGATGAGCGGGATAGCAATCTGATAAATAATGAAAATTTTGGATGATTTAAATTCATCTCCGGCAATGAGGAGCAGGACACAGACAACCCCTGCGGCAACAAAAGGGGCCAGAAACCCTGCAACGGCAAGGCTATTCGCTTTTTTAGGTTTGTGGGTCATGGTTGGAGGGCTCTAATATCACCATTTCTTGATAAGCGAGGCAGTTGGGTAATAGAAGGCCAGTATTTTGTCGTAGCTGGTTTTCTTACCGAGGATGGCGGAGCCCCACTGGGAGTATCCCACACCATGCCCCCAACCTTTGCCGTCAAAGACAAAGTTGCCATTCTCCTTTCTGATTTCCAGCAGGATCTCAGGAAGTTTGAGGGCCCGCCTGAGGGTGGTCCGGGTGCGGACGGTTTTCGTTGTGTTGTCGGCAACGATTCGAATCTTGATGATGCGACCGGATGGACCTTTAATTGCCGGTTCAATCCGCCTAAGGCCCCTTATTTTAAGGCCTCGTCGGTTAAGGGCCTTTTCCACCTCGGAAACGGAAAAGGTCTTTTTCCATCGGGCCATCTTTCCCTTGAGACTCTCCGGGTCTCGGTGGGCGATCAGATAGGGTTTGCTGAGACCGAAGATGGACCCCGCGTCTGCGGTGTATCCCCCGCTGTTGGCGCTGTACATGGCGAGAATCGGTTTGTCCCCGTAACTAAGAATCTGCCCTTCGGTTTCCAGAACGGCGCGATCGGTTTTTTTGGTTTCCCGCTTCATCCCTTTATAAGCCTGATCCCCTTCGTCATCCACCAGGTCAAAGACCCAGGTTTTTCGATGGCGCAACTGGTAGTAGGCATATGTCCTGGCGGCAACGGTTTGGGCTTTAAGGGTTTCCAACGGCCAGGAGGCATAGGATTCGGAAGGTACCACCGATTTAAGATAAAGTTCCATGTCTACCCGGTTGATGATGTAGAGTTTTCCCTTCCTCAACTTTGCCAGTATGTTTCCCCGAACCTTTTTCTTTTTTTTCCCACAAGACACCTCAAGCGGATTTTTGCTTTCAAAAAGCATTTCACTTCCGGATGTACGACTCCCGTTAACCATTAAAACGCCGCCGGATTTTTTTACCACAAAGCGGTTTTTACAGCCGAAGCCTTTGGCGCAAACGTTCGTTCCGCTAATGGTGGCGCTCCCCGTAGTTTTGCAAAGGCGCACCCGGAGTTCCGGTGAGGGTATGAGCTTGGGGACAGGTTTCACGGTGGGGGGCGTCGGTTTTGGGGAAGGTAGCCCGGGAGGGGGCGGTGGGAGTTCAATGGGCGGTGTCGGTTTGGGTACCGGTGTAGGCTTGGGTTCAGGTGTTGGCGTGGGCTTGGGTTCAGGTGTTGGTGTGGGCTTGGGTTCAGGTGTTGGTGTGGGCTTGGGTTCAGGTGTTGGTGTCGGTTTGGGGGGCGCCTTTTTGATTTGTTCCAGTAAGGCTTCGGCCTGAAAATGGAATTTTCCTTTCGGATAGGCTTTCAGATATTTTTGAAGCACGGGTTTTGCTTCGTCCAGCCGATCCAGGTGGAAAAGCAGAAGCCCTTCTCTGTATCGGCCGATTTCCGCAGCCTGTGGGTATTCCCGTGAGACCTTTTGATAGACCTCAAGGGCTTTTTCAGGCGCATCCAGGAAAGCGGACAACAGGGTGGCTTTGGAGAGCAGGGCATCAATCCTGGTCTTGGGAATCACAGATAATTCAAGTGCACTCTGGTAATTTTCCAGGGCCTCCATATATTTTCCCACCTCGATCAGATAGGCGGCCTCATTGATATCGTATCGGGCCTCATGCTCCTGTGCCGGATCCGGCGGTGCTCCCAAAGCCACGCCACAGGCCATTAAAACCCACAGTGTTGCAGAAACGAAAAGCGTTTTTGCTACAATGATCATTTTTTCTCCTGTCCTTCCAGAGCCCCTTTCAGGAAATCTTCAAGCATCTTCAGTTGAAGGTCATCCGGGTGTTTGATAAGCCCTGCCCGGACCTGAGCAAGGGCTTCCCCGGTTTGTCCTTTATCAGCCAGGTGCCTAGCATACAAGCGGTAAAACCGGACTTCCTCTGGAAAATCAAGGATGCTCTTCAGAAGGGTGGCCGTAAGCGCTTCTTCTTTGCCCAGTCGCGTTTGGGCATAAATCAGATAGAGGTATGCTTCACGGTCCGGTTTCACGCCAAGGGAACGGGAGAGGTTTTTTTCCGCTTCGGTGTATTTTGCGGCCTTGAATGCACCAATGCCCTGGGATTTCAAGGATTCAGCATCTTGGGTTCTTTTTTCTGGAGTTGCTTTTTGAGGGGGTAGCGTCGTTTGGGGCTTGGGCTTTTCAGGCGGTGGGGTTCCTGCCAGATCCCGCTTGATCAATTTTAAGGCGGTATCATCCGGGTTCATTCGAAGGGCTTGGTTGACCAGCTTCAAGGCCTTTTCTTTTTCGCCCTTGGCCGCCAGCTGTCGCGCGTATACCTGATAGAGGCGTACTTCATAGGGAAAGGCTTTAATGCCGGTTTCAAGGGTTTTTTCCGAGGCGACCGCATCTTCCAGAATCATCTGGGTGTAGGCCAGATACAGGTAGACTTCCCGATCTTCCTTCAAAGACAGCGCTTTTTGAAGAGATTGGTACGCATCACCGAATTTCCTGATTTTGAACGCCTCGATGCCCGTGCTTTTATGTTTTTCAAAGCGTGCTTCCATCATTTTCGGGGTAACATCATTTTTGTCCACCAGAACCACGTTCGCCCCTTTGGGATAGGGAGCGTTTAAAAGGCTGGCAACCAGGATATCCCCTTTCAACTTCAACTCTTTGATGTTGTCGGCGCCCAGATAGTTTCGATCCAGGACCAGTTTCGGGCCGGCGTTGATTTCCAGGTTCGAATTCTCAAAAATATTGTTATTGACAATTTCGGTGCTCCCCCCAAGAAAGCTCAGACCCACGTGGTTTTGGGTGATGTTGCTTTTTTCCAAGCGCCCTTTTCCCCCCTTGATAACAATGCCTACATCAAAACCGGAAACGTTCAATGCACTTAATTCAAAGGGGCTGCCATCCTCCGCCGAAATGCCGATTCCTTTCGATCCTTTTAACGAAACGGCCGTAGCTTCCAGCAGTCCCCCTTCAGCTTTGAGGCATTCGGTACATCCCGAGAGAGCAGCATTTGAAATCTCCGCGCGACCGCCTGCCGGTATTTCAATCCCTTTCCAACCCTCTCCCTCAAAAAATACGCGGTTTTTTGCTTCGCCCCTGATGGCGAGCGCGCCGTTGGCCACCAGTTTTGCGCCAGGTGAAAAATTGAAACGTGTGCCGGGTCCCACAGTGGAAACTTCCCCTTCCGGGAGGATGCAGACACCCTCCACCAAATAAGTTCCGGGAACCAGCGGGCCTTTGAATTGAGGCGGCAGTTTCACTGTATCAAAATAGGGCATGATGAGGTTTTGAACCGGGGTAGAGGGGGAACGATTCCCCAGCCGGTCCACGGATCTTATGCGGTAGTAGTAGGGCTTTCCCTGGGTGACCTGGCTGTCTAAGTATTTCAAGTTTTTCGTTTTTCCAACCGCATCGAAATTACCTACCGCCTTTTCGCTCCGCTCCACCAGAAATTCACTCAGATCTTCGCTATCGGGCGAAGACCATGAAAGGGAAATGCCCTGTTTTCCGGAGCGGGTGACCAGGTCGGCAGGCGGGGGTGGCGCAACGGCATCGATGGTTACGGTTCCCGTCTCTGCCCATGTCCTTTCTATGCCGTTGGATTTCACGAGGTGAAGGGTGAGGGATAGGGAGGCCGCTCGATCCCCTTCACGAACCACGTAAACGCCTTTATAGGCGCCCCCGGCAGAATGGTGCATGGGAATGCTTTGTTTGAAGTTTCCCAGGTCGAAAAAACAGGTCAGGCCCTTTTCCGCATTCAACTCCACTTCGATTTGCTCCCCGGCGCCGAAAACACCCTTGTCCACATTGGTATTAACAAAGAGAATTTCCGGGAGTTCATCACCATGGGGGCTGTCAGGCATGAATTGGGAAATTTTCCAGCCCCAGTCATATATGACGAGCCGCATGTGTTTTCTTGCCGGTTCATCCATGACAGCCACCGCAATGGTGGCCAGTGCGCCGATGGCGCTGGTGGGGATGGCAATTTTTCTTTTGGATGCGGATTCGGTCCAAGACCCTAAATTTTCACCCTTGTTGTTGAAAAGCGTAATGCGAACTTCTATGGAATATTCGTCATAAGCCACGGTTTTGAGCATGATGGCTGAAATTATTTCAGGAAAAACAAGTCCATTTGTCCCCAGAAGTCGGCACAGGGCTTTAGGCGGTGTATTTTGCCAGTCTTTGCTTTCAGGGGAGGCGGCCAGTTTCCGATCGACCCGAGCCAGCGGGATGGTGTTATAACCTTTACCGGTCAACTGGTTGTTGATAACCCCCCTGACCAATTTGTCAACAAAGGCTTCATCTTCGCTTCCGGGTTTAATTTGAAAACCGGTGTCGTCCTTTTTATCCGGCAGTAGCCTGGCTGGCATAACGGCGATGGTCCGCGGGATGTCTTTTTCCGGAACATACGATATTTCCTTGGGTTTCTGGGATGTGCCGCAAGCGGAAAGGAAAATAAAGGCCAAAATAAGGTGGAGAAAGACGAAGGGGGTGGAATCTCTTAATTGCATGTGCTTCATTCTCAGGTTTTCCTTTTTTGAAAAACGCGATCGATCTTTAAATCATTGGTGAACCCCAGAGCTGTCTGAACCTGGCCTGTCAGTTTCAACTGTTTCTTTTTCAGCAGAAATTCACCCTTCCCCCAAGCATCCAAAAGAGGTCCGGAGAGAGAGAACCTGTCCAGAATAACCTTGCCTTTTTTGAGTTGGGCCTTCGCCAGCCCTTTCCGGAAATCAATGGCGTCATCTTTTAAAGATGTGATGCCGGCAGCATTTAGCATGTCGACCAGGAAATCGAGCCGATCATCCAGTCTTGAAACTTTCCGGACCGTGCATTTCCGAAGGGTTACCATAAGGTCGCCTTGCGCCGAATCCAAAAGGGTTTTGGTATTTTGGCCCTGAACAAAAAGGGAGGTCATGACAGAAATTTTTCCGGAAAGAAACATGGGGAGTTCACGAGAAAAGCAGGCCATAAAAGAGGTCAGGTTCATATTGGCGCCTTTGCCTTCAACTTGAGCGACAACCTGGTTGGGCGCTGTAAGCACGGCGTTCACGAAAAGGTCCACCTGGCAAATCCCCATGGAACCCCGCAAAACGGCCCGGTTGTTCGCACAGCTGAGTGTCAGATGCACGTCATTTACTTGCGGCATGTTGTTATATTGGAATATTTTTACGAAAGCGTCCCCGGACAGCGTTCGGTCTTTTAGGGCGCTGAAATCAAAATCCTGATTTGATGTGTCCTTGCTGGCAGGGACTTCGGCTTTCCTGCCGTTTGATTTATGTTGTGCCTGAACCGCTTCTTTTTTTCCCGCTGACCCTCTGGATATGCGGCACTCCGTCATGCGGATCCAGAAATCCGCCTTTTCCCTTCCGGGCGTCTGCAACTGGCCTTTGGCCAAAACGGTTAGGGAAGGGCCGCTTAAGTCCACATCAAAGGTCAGTTTTCCCCCGGAACTTTTAACGGCCCTCAAGTTTATCGCCGTATCAAAAACCTGGAATGAATCAAGTGTTGCTTCGAACCGGGCCTTTTTCAGTTTTACCGGAATTTCCAGGGTGCCTCTCAGTAGTCCGGTTCCCCCACGAGAGGAGGCCAACTGAAGATTGCTGACCTGAAGTGAGGGTTTGCCTTCTTCAAGTGTGACCCGTGTCTCCAACTGGCTGATGGTGAAGTTCTGTTCTTTACCGTTTTCCGCAACCAGGTGGATCTTGAGCCCTTCGGTCTTAAGATCCATGGCGCCACTGATTGTAGGCCCGGCTTCTCCACCGCCCTTCAGATTGATGGCAGACAGCTCAATCTTGCCCGAGGCACGCAAATCTTTGAGTTTGGCTTTGACAAACAGCTGTTCCAGCGCTTCTTTGCCCTTGGGGTTCTCATTCAACCATCCCTGGACGGTACCCACGTCCATCAGGACCTTGGCGCATTTTAATAAATAGCCTTTTTCTTTGGAAAGATTAACCGAAACATTCTGAAGCTGGTTTTGACCAAAGCTGAGGGACTCGGAAACAAGATCCATTTCTCCGGAGTCCGGATCGATGGTGAGCTGAAGACCGCTGGCGGCGACCTGTTCTATTCTGGGAATCTGGTTGCCTAACGATGCGTCTAAAAAATCGAATTTAACAAGGAAATCTGTGAGCGCTGCGGGATTGATTGCCGCCTTAGACGCGTTTATTTTGAGTCCCAGTGGGGAAAAGGAGGTGATGGCCAAGTCACCCGCAAAATTGAGTCCTATTTCGTCTATGGTGAAATCCTTGACTTCTACCGATATGGTCTGGTCCTTTTTTTCAATATTATCAACCGCAACAGCAAAGGTAAGCGGGGGCATATTTGCGGTTTCGGAATTCATGACCAGTTTTCCACCGCGGATCATGATTTCATTGATCATACCCACGTAAGTGGCGGCTGTTGTGAGGGGTAGGGACGGTGATGCAGGCGCTTGTGAGTGAAGTTTCCTTTTTTCGGTGGCGGGTTCAGCTGTTTTTTCAGAAAAGATCAGTGGTTTTTCTACCACAGCCTTTCTCACGACCACATCCCCTTTGAGGAGGGCCATGAGGTCCGGATACAGAACCAGCGAGGGAATGGTGATTTTATTTTTGCCTTTTTGAATTTTCATCTGAGAAAAAGCAATGGCAGGCAAGGGGGAAAAGCTGAATTCCACATCCTCAAACTGAATGCCGGCACCCAGGTGTTGGCGTGTGATCTCTTCAATATTTGCGTTGATGTAGATGCCCGCGCTAATAACCAGGGCGGCGAAAAACAATAAACAGATGGACGAAACGATGAAAACCTTTTTTTTCATTGTGTTAACCTCACGAAGGAAAAAACGAATCTGCCCGCCCGTCGGTGTTCCGGCGGGCAGACCGTTTCGATTGTTTCGGCCATCCAAAAATTATTTCAGAAGAAAAACCACCTTGGCGTTGGCCAGCAGGTTGCTTTTCTGATCACTGAGGTAAATGGCGGCGGCATCGTCAGGGGATACTTTGGCGTTGGTCATTTTGACCACCCCAACCCCTTTTATGATCATCGGTTTCTTGCTGCCCCAGCTTTCAAGCAGGGCCTTGGCTTTGCCGGGATCGGTGGTGAATCCACCGCAGCCCCGTTCCACCAGAATGGCGCTCAAGATTTTAGATGGATCAAAAACGACCTTGTCGCCAGCGGTCACCACCGTGTTGACCAGGGCCGGCCTGAATTTGAAATCCCTCACATCCACGATCAGGCCGTCAAAAACAACGGCGGGGACTTGCTTCACCACCGCTACGGTTTCCGTTACGGTGGCTGGTTTGCCCCCGATTTCCGGGACCCTTTTCTGAACCGTTTCCTCCACAATCTCAGTGCCTATTACTTTGGGAATCAATTTGGGTTTGTAGTAATCCGTAGGCAGTGCAGGTGCCACCCGCTGAATCTTATTTTCTTTGATCAACGGCAGAATCACATCATATAACCCGCCTTTTCCGCGAATGTGAAGCTTCATGCAGACTTCGGCATACCGTCTGTCATTGTGGTATTTTTCGCCGCATTTGATGGCGCCGCGCAGAAAGCCGGTGATGCTGGTACGGATATCGTCGGACTGCAACATGCCATCTTTTACCGTGGTTTGGCCTGAGAGGCGAAGCCCTTCCATGATTTCCAGCAGATCCCGCTGAGCGACCACCGTGGCGGCCCTCATGGCTTTGTAACGACTCTGCCCTTCCTCGGATACGCCGACGACCTGGATGTAGCCTTCTTCAAAAATCTGCACGGGATCGGTTATGCTCTTCCATTCAGCCCACACACCCGGTATGAAAGCGAACATTGCCAAAAGTGCCAATAGGGTTCCCAATAACTTTTTCATGATAAATCTCCTTTCTTATACCTTATCAACTGGTTTTCTGTCACAAAAAACAAGAAGTTTACTGACTGAAAAACTTTAAACTTAAAACTTAAAACTTTAAACTTAAAACTTAAAACTGCGGCTTGCCGCCTTAGTGTATGTTCATGACATTTCTTAACCGCAGGACCGACTGAAGCAATTCCGCGCCGTCCGTGTTTTCATCGGGCCTGAAAGCCCCTGAGAGATCGGGCGCCATGAGGCCCCGGGTGACCGAATTGGTGACGGCGTTGTAATAAGACGATGTGGGTGAAACGTCAGGGTAGGGTGAGTTTGACTGACCATAAAATTTGCTGGCCAGTGATTCATCCCCGGTGATTTTGATCAGTATGTCTTCCAGAACAAAGGCCAGTTGTTTTCGGGTGATGGGTTTATTGGGGTAGAAGAGGTACGCTCGGGAGGTGCTGTCATACATGGGCTCAAGTCCTCGCAGTCCCCATTTAACGACGATGAGAATCTCCGGTTTGAAAAGATTATCCCGTATATCAGCTGGAACGAAAGCCGCAGGATCCTTTTTCTGGGGCGCTGAAATCCGGCCGGCCAGAAAACGGTCCAGATGAATCTCATCCACCAGCAGGGCTGCCACATCCGCTCTTGAAACCCGGTCTTTTACGGCGATGCGCTTGGCCACATTGGTAAGGGTATAACCGGAGGATGCCCGCACGATTTTGTGTACCCTCCTGAACAGTATTTCAGCGGGCTCGTGCCAGCGCCCCGGCGGAGCGGACATGACTTTTGAGAGCATATCCTCCGATTTTCGGAACTGATAGTCTGCAAAATAGGCTTTTCCCATAAAGTAGGGGGCCGCCTCTTTGCTTCGGTAGTAGGGCAGTTCCGCCACATTCACTTCATCTAAGTCCATGCTGTCTTCGTAGCAGTCTTCGGCCTCACCGATCCATTTTTTGGGTCTTGCTCGGGTGTAAACGCGAATGCCGGTGACTTCAGCAATAAATTCCTGAGAATCTCCTTCAGCTTCATCCTTGGCATCATCCAGCATATCCAACGCCCGTTTCAGCTCCACCGACTTGTGTTCCCCGTCGCTTTCGGCCTGGGTACGGTAGGCGGCCGCAAGCGCTCGACCCGCCAGGGCGGGGGGGTAATCCGGCTCCAGTTTCAGGGCCCGTTGAAAGCGGGCATCCGCCTCATTCACATCCCCCTTGTCAATTAATTCCATCCCCATGAGGTAATGGTGTGCCGGGTTGTCTTCATCCGAGATGGGGGCCAGTTTTTTGGTGGCGCAACCGCTCACCAGCCAGACAAAACTCAAAAAAAACACCAGTAAAAAATATTTACGCATTGCTCTACCTCCCTCATTTTAAAAATTGTCAAAAGATCACGCTTATTGATTTTTCAGTTTTTCCTCCATTGCGGCCACCGCTTCGAGATAGTCGCTGTATTCGCTCACCAGAGACTTCTGGCTCATGGCATAGCCCAGAATCGAGGCGTAGTTGACGGGCAGATTTGCCAGCCGTTTGTTCATGAGTCTGGCCCGTTCCGGTGGCATGGGTTGTGATGCGACCCCCTGGTTGGCCAGGGAGACGCTGTCGCTGTTAATCTGCACGGATCCCATTTGTGCAAAAACGATCATGTCGTCGGTCATTTTGACGGTCAAGGCAAACATGGCCGTTGAAATTTCATTGAAGCCTTCGCTGATGAACCGGGTAATCTCCAGCAGTTTCTTGGCTATGATGATCTTTTCAGGCGTTGGTTCCAGGGTGGAGATAGCGGTTTCATACAACTTCTTTTGAACGGCAATGAGTTCATCCACGGCGGTTTCCAGTGCCTCTTCTTCTTTTTCAAGCCGGCTCTCATCAGCGGAAGAGAGGTTTTTTCCCTCAAGTCTTGTCTGGATACTTTTGAGTTCCGTTTCCGTTGCCTCCAGATCCGCATCCACCCTCGCCGCCTCATCGCGGACGTGGTCGGGAAAAAGGGTATAAAAAACCGTTTTAAAGGAGCCCAGTTTTTCGCCTTTCACAATACGGAGGCAGTCCGGAGAGATTTTCAGGTCCTCCCATGCGTCCAGGCCACCTTTTTGAACCAGGTATTCATAGAGCATCTCTTCCGTTGGCCGACTGAAGAACGGACAGTCATTTCGCTCCATGAACTGCCGGCATTCACCGGAGCTCGGGGCAAGGCTCTCGAATCTCTGGCTGTAGAAAAGGCATTTACAGCCGAAGGGGTAATAACTGATAACCCATTTGCCATGTTCATACTTTCGGCCCATTTCCTCAGCACCGTCCATAATCAGTTTGTTGCGAGCGGCAATCAGGCCCTGGGCCAGCAACGCCTGAACGCCGGTACTGCTGCCGCTTAACACACTAAAGTACATGGATGGGTTGTAGATGCTGTAAAAAATAAAATCCTGCTTCAAAAGCCTCGTCAAACAATCTTTGTATGCCTCATACCGTGCTTCTTCCCCTTCACGGGGTGTTGCGGAATAGTCGTTTAAGACAGAAGGCCAGGGGTCATCTAGTGAGATGGGGACCCGCTCAAGGATAATCTGATTCAGCTTGGTCAGTGCGGCCAGTTCGTCCAGAAACACCAGGTCCATCTCAAGTTCCATAACCGGATTGGTGTTTTTGGTGATTTCAATGCCGGTAGCACTTTCGATGACCTTCATGCACCCTGACAGAACAAACAGCGCCATGAACAGCCAAATCATCTTTTTCATTACCATTCACCTCTCTAATAGACCGGCTCAGTAACCGGTCGGCGCTTTATAGCGGTCCCTTTCCCGGCGTGTGTCATTCTGGGCGCTGCCGGAAACAAAGAATGCTTCCACCTCATATGAAACCTCCCGGCTGGCCCTCTGCATATCACCATCCCCCGGCGCAAGAGCCGCAGCCCTTCGGTAGTACTTCTCCGCCTCCTGGAGATAACGGGCCTGGGTTTCCTGCTTGATGGCCCTTTTCCAGGCCATGCATTCAATGGCAACACCGGCGTTGTAAAGCAGATCCGCATCTTTGCAGTCAGGGCTTTTCGCAACGGGCTTAATGGCCTCGTAAGCCCCGCGGCAGTTGCCGCCGTCAATCATTTGTCCCGATTTTTCCACTAGTTCATCACCCCCGGTCTTCACGGGACGTAATACGGTGCGCTTTACCGGCACAAATTGTCTGATTGCCTGTCTGATCGCCTCCTTGATCATCTTCCCCTTTAATTTTCGCGGGGAGAGCAGGGTTTCCGGTTTGTAGGATGGGGCTTCATATTGTTTCTCAATTAGAATAGGTTCCGTGGTGGCGCAATCGATGAGACCCATCTGCCGGATATTGATGTTGGCTTCAAAAACGCCTTTTCGGGTGATGCGGTTCTGTTTTTTCTGGTCCGATACGGACAATTCGAGGACATCGATGGAAAGATTCGGGTATTCCCCTTCCATGGGGGGTATTCCGATGGGGTTGATCACCCGGGTCTCACTCAGCACGGAGCGGGCGAATTGGGTAATCAGCTTCTTTTCCTTTGTGCCGGTTTGTCCCGAAATGGTTTCCGGACCCACATACATGAAGGATATGCCTTTACTTTGAGGCGTGGAGCAGGCCAAAGATGCGGTCTCCACATTGGGCCGATACACCTTGACCAGGGCCCCCGTCTGGGAAGGCCCTGTGGATGCGCAGGACAACAACAGCAGAGATGAAACGAGTAACGTTAACAGAAGCAGGTAACGCTTCATCTTAGTATCCCCCTGTTGCTTCCCCGTTAAATGTGATCCTGTAACCTACTTTTTCGCCGGATTTAAGCGGAAGGCCGGCTTTCTGGATCTCTCTGCGCACGATTTTCCTGACCGATGTGGGGTCCGCTTCACCGATTATCTCAAACTCGATATATTTTCCCGTTTGTCGGGCAACACGGATTCTCCAGCCGAGCTCTTCCAGAATGTCCTCCATCTTGTTCTGGTTTTTCATGGAGATATTTCTAAAAATAAGGGTGATATATTTTGGGCCGCTGAATCGTTTAACGATTTTTTTGACCAGATTCCCTACGGCCCGTGGCCCTATTTTAATGGCCACCCGCGATATGCCGTCCTGTATGGCGTAATCGCCCCCACGACTGATGGTTTTGTCCCTGTCCTGCACATTGGCGAACAGCGCTCCTGTTGTCGTATCAAAGGCTCTCAGATTCAATGTGCACATCAGAAGGAAAAAGCCATCGTTGGTGGGTCTCCTGGCGCCGTCCAGGCTGACGATCACCACGCAGTCGCCGGTTTCCTGTCGGCCGATTTCAATGGCGGTCTCCTCGTCCACCACCATCTCAGCGCTTTTGCCTTTGATCCGTCTGATCTGATCCGGCAGAAATACCCTGAAGCCGTGCGCCGCCAGTTTGTCCTGAACCAGCCCCATGATGGTCTGAACCCCTTTGGAGTTGAAAGGCAGATCAAAACCGGACTGGGGTTGATAGACCACAACCACTTTTCGTTCATCAAATTTGGTTTGCTGAAAGATCTGCTGTTGCCTGGGGTCGTTTAGAAAATCATCCACGGCGCCTTTCAATTTGTAGTCGTCTACGGTGACGGCCAGTTTCACTTTATAGACGTCTGTAATAGGGTCTTTTCCTTCCGCCAGAACATTGTAGTTCTTGACGTATCCGGCGCTGGCTGAAGCAATGCGATCCCAAATCAGTTTTCCATTGGTTACCTGGGTGTCGGATTTGACCATGGTTCCCAAAGCCTGCTCCACAGCCACCCGAATACCGTTGTTGATGGCCTCCTGACGGGTTCTCCCTTCTCCGATGCTGGTGGTTTCAATGGCCCAGCTCATGGTGGCCATCGACAGAAAAACCAGCCATGCAACCCCTAAGAAAAGCTTGGTTTTGCCTCTTTTTTCCATTTTTCTCTCCTTAAATTTAAATTAAATTCGGGTTGAAAAAATATGTCATGATTTTTTATTCAAATTTTGGATTATGTTTCACGCTATTGCCTTGTGAACAGCGCGGTCTAATTGCGGATTTTGATAGTGATTTTATGTTACCCCCAGAGAAATATCAAGAAAAAATCCTGCGCTCATTGTTTACGGACGAGCAGTGGACCGGGGCCCCTTGTCAAGGCTGACCCCAATTTCTCGTTTATCTTGACGTACAATCGCCACTTCCGTATGATCTTTTTTTGAAATGGGGGGGTGTCGCTTTGGGAGAAAGTGCATGAAGCGAGTATTTTCAGTAGTGTTTACCATCATTTTTGCTGCCGGTTTGTCCGCTTGTTTTAAAAAAAAAGCCCCGTTGCCTGGTGTGACCCGCTATGGGGATTCTAAGATTGTCACCATCAAAAACAAAAAAAAATAATGGACCGAACGAGGCGTTAGTGAATTGGTCTGTATTTGGACCGGCAAAGGAATTTGAAGGAAGTCCTTTGTCAACCATTGGCCGAAAGGGACTGTTTGAAGTTCGATCTTTCGAAAAAAACCGTATCGCCGTTTTTGACCGTGTGGTGTCATTGGTTGGATCTCATAACCTGGGCCCCCGGAGCGAAAAACTCAATAGTGAAACAGCCATAATCTAAGAGAGCAGACCCTTATCCGAACGGTTGGCCCATATTTTTTATGGCAATGACCTGGTTTTCAGCAAACACATTTCCAGCACGGAAGCCGATGAGTTTCACATGCCTTCAAAAACCTTCTATTGGCTGAGGAAGAAATTCGGAAGTCTGTTTGAAGAACATTTCTAGGGTGGGGATCGAAAAACCTTAAGGAGGTATCATTAATGAAACGAATTCTATTGATGACGGCGGTTCTTTTTATTTTCACGACCATTTGTATGGCGGCTGATGACGGCTGGCAACCTTTGAACACACCCGGGGAACCGAAGGAGAAAACCCAGGCCATTAAAGATGACGGTTTTAAATCAACTTCCGGCGGTATCACGGAAAGCCTTCTTTCGCCGGATAAGGGAAACCCTTCCGAATCCAAGGCTGGGGAAGGTGAATGGCAATCCCTGAAAGCGGGGGAAGTGCCCACAGAGAAAACCCGGCCCATCAAAACCCGTTCCATCAAGGTGCTGAAAAAGGAGAAAGGGGTTGAAGTATGGGAGACGGTCAAAGCCCCGGAAAAAAGGACCGGCGGGTTTGTCAACCTCAAGATTCAGTTCGATGTTAACAGTTACACCATTCGGCCGACATCTTATAAAATCCTGAATGAATTGGGAAAGGCCTTGTCCGATCCTCGCCTGCGCGAGAGGATCATCACCATCAACGGGCATACGGATTCCGATGGAAAGGAAAAATATAATGTTCGGCTGAGCCTGAATCGGGCAGGCGCTGTCAAACAGTATTTAGTTGCTCAGCACGGTGTTTCGCCGGATCGACTGAAGGTTGTGGGTTATGGGGAAAGCATACCCCTGAAACCGAATACCTCAAAGGAAAACAAGCAGCTTAACCGCCGGGTGGAGATTGTTGCTGCAAAAAAATAGCTGCGCTATGGTAAAAAGCCCCTTTAGATTCAATCCGCAAAGGCCGCGCCATAGATTCTTTACACCCTCTCAAGAAGGCTCTATTATCTTGTTTGTCCATTGTCAAGGGCTGACCCCAATCCCCGCGCAAGGCAAAGGGCTGCAAGCGTAGCGAAGCCGCGCAGCCCTGCCGGCGTGCTGTAGCGGCGATCCCCTCTCGTCCCCCTCGTTCCCACGCAGGCGCGTGGAAACGATGGGAATGGGGGGAATTCCAAGTACGATTTATTTTCTTCTTGATATTTTCAGAAAATTCAATTATATCTGTAAAATCAAAAAAATATCTGTCCGGGTTCAAACATGATTGAAATCCTGAGGAAATACAATTTCTGGGAAGGGCCGCCGGTCAACATCGGTTTTCGACGGGAGCCGTATGTGAAGGCACTCTCCGGATATTTGAACAATTCGCTCGTTAAAGTCATTCTGGGACAACGGCGGGTCGGCAAGAGTTATCTGATCCGAATGTTCATTGCCCATCTGATTATCGAAAAAAAGGTGCCGGCTGAGAACATCCTGTATATCAACAAGGAAATGCACGCCCTTGATCCCATTAATAATGATGTAACCCTTAAAGAGACCATAGAGGAATACCGAAAACAGCTCAAACCGAAAGGGACGGTTTATATTTTCCTCGATGAGGTTCAGGAAATCGACGCTTGGGAAAAAGCGGTCAATTCCCTTTCACAGGATTATACTGCCCACCATGAACTTTTCATCACCGGTTCAAATGCCAAACTGCTTTCCGGTGAAATGGCCACCTACCTGAGCGGCAGGTATTTGACCCTGGCGGTTTTCCCTTTCAGTTACCCGGAATTCCTGGGAATCAACAAGACACAATTAAGCAGGGCGTCCTTCATTTCATATCTTGAATCCGGCGGCATTCCGGAGAGCTACCGGCTTTCAGGCCGGGAAATGAAGGCAAACTATTACAAAAGCCTGATGGACTCCATCGTTTTAAGAGATATTGTGTTTCGTCACAAGGTGCGGGATGTGGTGCTGCTCGAAAGGTTGATTCATTTCCTGATTGATTCGGTGGGCAGTTTCTTCTCTATCAACTCCGTTGTGGGCGCTTTAACACATGCCGGATACCGCAGCAACGGGGAAACCGTCGGGTCCTATTTGAAGTTTCTGCAGGATGCCTGCTTTATTCACGAATCTGCAAGATATGACATCAAGGGGAAAAAGATCCTGAGCGGTGAGCGAAAATACTACCTGAACGACCTTGGATTCAAATATTTTCTATCCAGTTCCTTTGACTTCGGTGTTGGGAAATATCTGGAAAATGCGGTTTTCATGCATCTGAAAAGAGAGGGGTATTCCGTTTATACCGGGAGAATCAAAGGGCGTGAAATCGACTTTATTGCGGAAAAAAACAACATCAAAAAGTACGTTCAGGTGGCCTACCTCCTGCCTGATGACAGGGTGGTGGAGCGGGAGTTCGGGAACCTTGCGCTGATTGATGATAATTTTGAGAAAGTGGTTGTTTCAATGGACGATGTGAGTTTTGGAAACAGAGACGGCATTGCTCACGTGAAGGCCTGGGATTTTTTGGGTGCTTCCCATGTTTCCCGCGACCATTGACCTTTTTCAACATTTTTGATAGATCTTTTCCATCGGTTTTTAGCTTACGGGTGAATCTAATGGACTTGAAAAGACGTCAGTTCCTGGCTTGGTTGGGTTTGGCTGCCCTGGGTTCCTTCAATCTGGGGAACCTGGGCTGCGGCGGCAAAGGCTTTTCGGCGGGAAGTCTTCTACAGGCGCCGGCCCAGGGGTCTGCCTCGCCGCCCCCGTCCCCTTCAAATTGCCCCATGAAAAACAATCTGGGTGCTCGTCCCCGGTTGGATTCCGCCACGGGTTCCCCGAAACGGCTGCTGCAATTCGGGCATCTGTCGGATGTTCATATTACGCTGGAGCAGTTCACGTTCACGGGTCATCCCGAATTGGAAACCCTGCTGGACGGTTTCGGGGAGCAGATCGGGTTCGGGGGTCTCGATCGCCCCGAAATTCAGGAGCGTTTTGATGTGGACAACCTTCGCGCCATGGTCAAAACCCTGAACGCCGCCGAACCACCCCTTGATTTTGTGGTGAATACGGGAGATGCGGTAGATATCGGTACGATTCCGGAGCTGGTGGGTTTTCTCTCCGAAATGAACCAACTGGATTGTCCATGGTTTCAAGTGGTCGGCAATCACGACTGTTTGGGGATGGGCAATATTCCTCCGGCCCTGCTGGAAAATTTTACGGATCTCGATTTTTTAAACAAGCAGGAATTCATTCAAAAACATTATCCCACAAAAGCCCATGACCGATCCCGCACGGCATTCGGTTCTCAGGCAAAAGGTTTTGATTTCAGCCCCGCATCCGGCGGCGACCCTCCCGGGGTTCGCGGTTATTACGCTTTCACAGCGGTTCCGCCCATTTCAGGGGGGAATGGGCGGCTTGTTCAGCCGGGGATACGGTTTTACGTTCTGGAAACCAGCCGGGCTGCGGGGAAAGCCCTGGGGCATGTGGAAAAGGATCAGCTCCGCTGGCTCAAAAAGGAGCTTGAAGGGCACCCCGGTTTTCTTGCCGTCGTGGTAAGCCATCACCCCATCGGGCGCATTGAGGAAGGGGGCGAGGAACTCAAGAATCTTATGCTGGCGTATCCTCAGGTGATCGCCCTGGTATGCGGCCACAACCACAAGCATCATATTCAGGCCTTTAAAAATCCACGCAAGCCGGGGGCTGGGTTCTGGCAGATACAGACTTCATCACTCATCGATTATCCGCAGCAGGGACGTATCCTGGAGATTTATGATCGGGGGAATGGTACGGGCGCCATTCGAACCTTTGTCTTCAACCAGCAGGCCGGTGGACAACTGGGGAAAAATGCGCGTGCCTCATACCGGTCGGCGGCCCGGGAACCCTTTGACGGGTCGGGAACAGCACAGGATCGGAATGTAGAACTGCTTTTCCAGATGCCTGTCCTGAATTAGTATTATTGGAGGGAGACGCACATGAAAAAACTCTTTTTCCTGATCATTCTGGGCGCCTGTGTTTACGGTGTTCTGAATTATCATTTTATCCTGATGGACAGCAGTTTCAAGGTCTTGAAAAAAACCCACATGACACTCGATGATACGTTTGTGGATGCCAGGGGGTCCAAAGAAGCGGAGCTCTTCCTGAATCCCGCACTGTTGAAGGCCGGGGCCAGGGATCTGGTGGCGCAGGATAGTGTGACCATTGGGAAGTAGAATTGCGTTCCCACGCGGGAGCATGGGAACGAGGGTGGTAATTCCAACGCGGGAGCGTAGGAACGAGAGAGCATCAGAAAACGGGTGATACTCCATGAAAAAAATCCAGTTGTTTTTTCTTATCTTTTTTGTTCTGGTGGCGCCATGGACTTTCTCATTGGCTTCTGCTGCCCAAACGGATGAGCATGCCACAATCGAGAACCTCGAAGCGCTTGTTCAATCCATGAACAACCTGTCAAGGATGATTTCCGCCACCCGGGAAGTTATGAAGGGCCCGAATGGGATCGGCAGAGAAAAAGAGCTGAAAGCCCGACTGGATGAATTTCAGATAAAATTACAGGTCATGGAGGGCAGCTTTGAACAGTTGAGCGCGGGGATGGGGCTGGATGCCCTCCGGAAGGAAAAAGAAGCGGGCGTGGATTGGAACCGGGAACTCACCCAATTCCTGGCGCCGATCATGAGCCAAATCAAGAAAATGACCTCACGTCCGCGGAAAATTGAAGCCCTGAAAAACGAAATTGCGCGATACCATACTCAGCTTCGGATGGCCCGGACGGCTCAGAAACGGTTGATTTCACTGGTTTCAGAGGCCGACAATCCACAGCTCATTGAAAAACTGGGGAAGCTGACGCGTTCCTGGGAGAACCGGGAAAACGAAGTCAGAGCGCGTATGGTGGTTTCAGAAAAGGCGTTGGAAAAGGTTGTGGGTGAGAAAAAATCCATTACTCGCTCATTTCAGGAATTGCTGGAATTCTTTTTTCAAAGCAGGGGAAGAAACCTGGTTTTAGCGCTTCTGGCGTTTGCCGTCATCTGGAGCTGTTTGTACTACCTGCATAAACTGATTTTTCACCTGAGCCCATTTCATAAAAAGGGCAGGTCTTTTGGTGTTCGGGTTTTTGACCTGTTTTACAGGGTCTGCACGGTATTTATCTCCGCTTTTGTGTTGTTGGGAACCCTCTATTTCCTGGGGGACTGGCTGCTCCTTTCCCTAGCCATTATCTTTGTGATGGGGATCGCCTGGGCCTCGAAACAGGCCCTTCCCCGGTTCTGGAACCAGGCGGCCCTCATGCTCAATTTCGGCGCCGTTCGGGAAGGGGAGGTGGTGGTTTACAAAGGGATCCCTTACGAGGTGGTCTCCATCAACATGAATTCAAAACTTGAAAACAAAGCCCTTGAAAACGGTTTTGTCAGATTGCACATTAATGATCTGATGGAACTCAGGTCCCGGCCCATAACCGAAAACGAGCCCTGGTTCCCTTCCAGAACCGGTGAATGGGTCCGTCTCGCGGATGGAACCTACGGCAGTGTGGCGGCTCAAACCCCTGAAATGGTGACCCTCAAATTGAAAGGCGGCGCTTTGAAATACTATGCTACGTCGGAATATCTGGCCCAGTCGCCCACAAACCTGTCCGACGGTTACCGACTCACGAGTGTATTCGGCCTGGATTACCAGCACCAACGCATTGCCACCCATGAGATTCCGAAAATTATTCAAAAAGCCGTCACGGAGGCGCTCGAAAAAGCCGGCCATGGCGACTTTGTGGAACATATCCGCGTGGAATTCAAGGCGGCCGGCGCGTCTTCGCTGGATATGGCCATCCTGACCGAGTTTAACGGGAAAGCCGGATCAAAATACTGGGTGCTGGAAAGGGCCATACAGAGAATTTGTGTTGATGTCTGCAACCAGCACAGCTGGGTCATTCCCTTTCAGCAGGTCAGTGTCCATATGGCAGGGTCATGACCTTGGATCCAGGAGTAAACCTTTGGAATTAGAACCTCAAAACCGGCATAAAATCATCGCGCTTCTTAACAAAGGGGCCAAGATTCCCAATCCCATGACCCTCTATCTGGACAATGATGTTCAGGTGGACCAGATCTCCGGTGATGGGGTGACCCTTTATCCCGGTTGTCGCATTTACGGGTCGAGAACGGTTATTTCACGGGGGTCTGAAATTGGCTTTGAAGGACCTGTGACCCTTGAAGACTGCCAGGTTGGCCCCCGTGTTGAATTAAAGGGGGGATATTTCAAAAAATCGGTTTTCCTCGAAAAAGCAAACATGGGGCTGGGTGCACATGTGCGGGAAGGCACAATTTTGGAGGAACAGTCCGGCGGTGCACACTGTGTGGGTCTCAAACAAACCATTCTTTTTCCTTTTGCCACCCTGGGGAGTTTAATCAATTTCTGTGATTGTCTGCTTTCAGGCGGTACCAGTCGAAAGGATCACAGTGAGGTGGGCAGTTCTTACATCCATTTCAACTTTTCCGCGGCGGGTGACAAAACAACGCCGTCATTGTTCGGGGATGTGCCGCGGGGGGTCATGCTCAATGAGCCGCCCATTTTTCTGGGTGGCCAGGGGGGGGCCGTGGGTCCCTTACGGGTGGGCTTTGGAAATGTGGTTTCAGCAGGAACCATTTTGCGAAAAGATGTGCTGAATGAGCGGCGGTTGATTATGGAAAAAGCCCATCGTGGTGGGGAGGCGCCACTGGCTTTCAACCGCTACTCGGGTTTGAATCGGATGCTGGAAAAAAATGTATATTATCTGGCCGGCCTGGTGGCCCTTGAACAGTGGTACAGACATGTCCGGCGGGATTTTTTTAATCGGGAAGAACTGGGATATCTGGTTTACAACGGCGCTCTCGATAATTTAAGACTGGCCAGAGGGGAGCGATCCAAACGCTTAAAGGCTGTGGCGGAAAAAATGCCCGAATCGATTCATCATGATCAGAGCGACAGGGTCAAGAACCGTAATTTTAAGTTTTATCAGAATGTTGACGAGGTCTGCCGTGTGTTTGAAGACGATCAAAATGTAAAATCAATCCATAAATACGGTGAGTTGTTTCTGGAAGCGCTGGAAACCCAAAAAAAAGATCAGGATTCTGACTATATCGCTTTTATTCAAGGCCTTCCCGAGGTGGTTTCAACGAAAGGGACAAAATGGCTTCAGGCAATTGTTGATGACCGATGTCAAAAGGTAGCCGATCTCCTGCCCGCCATGAATCTTTTTGGGCACCGGAACAAGGGAGAATGTTGATGGGCAGACTGTTCGGCACGGACGGCATCCGGGGCAAGGCCAACCAATATCCCATGGACGGCCCGACCGCTTTTCGTGTGGGACAGGCCGTTGCCATCACCGTCAGGGAGCATGCAAAAGGCCGTAAATCCATAGTGATGATTGGTAAAGATACCCGTATTTCAGGAGACATGCTGGAAGGGGCACTTTCTGCGGGCATCACATCCATGGGTGTGGATGTCTGCCCCATGGGGGTGTTGCCTACGCCGGCCATCGCATATTTCACCACCCTGACCAAAGCCCATGCGGGAATCGTCATTTCCGCTTCCCACAATCCTTTCCAGGACAACGGCATCAAAATTTTTGGGGGAAATGGCTTTAAACTGTCCGATCATCAGGAAGAAGCCGTCGAGGACTTGATCCTCAAAGACACCCTTTTTAAACTCATGCCCCCGTCTGAAGAAATTGGCCGGATTCGGCCTATGAACAATGTTCTGGAACAGTACGTGGCCTTTTTAAAACAACATTTCCCCCAAACCTTTTCAATGGTGGGGGTGAAAATTGTTCTGGACACGGCTAACGGGGCGACCCATGAAGTTGCGCCCGCACTTTTTAAGGCCTTTGGTGCAGATGTGACGGTGATTCACAATCACCCGAACGGCATCAACATCAACGACCGCTGCGGTTCCCAGTATACCGCCGATCTGGAGGCAAAGGTTCAGGAAAAAGGGGCTTTCGCCGGATTTGCCTTTGACGGAGACGGGGACAGGCTCATTGCCGTGGATGAAAAGGGCCGAAAAATTACCGGGGATCATATTCTGCTGATTTGTGCCCGCGCTTTAAAAGAAGCGGGTCGATTGAAGAACAACCTGCTGGTCAGTACCGTCATGAGCAATCTGGGACTGGCCAAAGCCTGTGGGAAATACGGCATTTCCCGTCATGAATCCCGAGTGGGGGACCGGTATGTTCTGGAGGACATGCAGCGGCTGGGGGCGGTTATCGGTGGAGAGGAATCGGGGCACATTATCCTGTCAGATCATCACACCACCAGTGACGGTATCATCACGGCGCTACAGATCCTGGCGGTTATGCTGAAAGAAAAAATGCCGCTTTCCCAACTGTCTCAAATGATGGACGTGTACCCGCAAAAATTAATCAACGTACCGGTCAGGGAAAAGCCCGACATGGCCACTGTGCCGAAAGTCGCGGAAGTCATCCGAAAGGTTGAAGCTGAACTGGGCCATGAGGGCCGCGTGCTGGTCCGTTACTCCGGGACACAAAATCTGTGCCGCGTCATGGTTGAGGCAGCAACAATGGCCACGACCGAAAAGTATTGCCGGCAGATCGCCGACCAGGTCCGGGAAGCCCTGGGAAGTGACGCGTGACAAATTGTCAACCACTCACTGCCCCCTGACAACTGTCCCCTGCTCACTCATCCAAAAAGAATTCTTTCATTTTTTCGGCGACTTCCTCAAGCGTTTCACTAAGCCACAACACATCATCAATGGTGAGTCGACCGGCTCTGGTGGAACTCTTTTTTCCATCCTTTCGCGTGTAAGCCCTGGGGCCGATCTGCATTTTGGGATCGGCATCTCCATACTGGTTGATTGAAACCTGAAGTCCTGTCTCCTCATTTTCCCAGGAAACCAACACCTTATCTTTGCTTGCATCGTATGCCATCTATTCTTGTCCTCTCAATGGTTTTTGGCGCTTAACCCAAACGGCTGGAGGGAAACCCCATCCGTTTGAAGGGAGTGAATATAAGAGAAAGCCTTTCTCATGGCAAGGGAAAAAAGATGAAACCCTTCACGGTTTCCCCATTATCGTAGGGGCAATCCCTTGTGGTTGTCCCTTGTTTTGGGTACCCACAAGGGGTACCCCTACAACCGATACCATGGCATTGACTTTGGTCGCAACAAGCGCCGGCCCGCTACCAGGCAGGGGAAGCCACCACCAGGACCACACACTGCTCTTCGCCTGTGTTCAGCAGGGCATGGCTGTCGCCTGCGGGGATCCAAATGGCGTCTCCCGGTTTCACGGGCCGGGTTTCATCTCCCACAGCCATTTCTCCCGTACCGTGAAGGATGAAATAGATCTCCTCCATGGGGTCCACATGGGCCTCGATTTCTTTCCCGGGGTCAAGCCTGGCGATGGCCAGAAAACCGATTTCTTTCAGGTTTCGCCGATCCAGGATCATCTGTGCAATGGCGCCCCCATGGGCCAGGTAGGTGGTATCCAGAACTTCCTTATCACTGATATTTCTCACTAACATATGATCATCCTTATTGACTTTTCAGTTCCATTCGGCAAGAATTCCGAATACATTCATTTGTGATTGAAGACCTTATAGCAAAATTTTGGAGGATGCCAAATGGAAAAAGGAAAACTGGATCCCCGGTTGAAATTGATCCAGCAGGCGGATTTGAAAGATAAGGTGGTTTTGTTGCGGGTAGACCATAACGTGGTTAAAAAGGGTATCATCAAGGATCCGTACCGCATCGATGCCACCATCGGGACCCTTTACGCCATCGCCGCGGCGGGGGGTAAGCCCATACTCATGAGCCATGTGGGTCGCCCCAGGGACAAAAAAACCGGCGTGATTTCATGCCGGGAAGACCAGTCCGTACTGCCCATTGTGCGCTATCTCGAACAGAAACTGCCCGTTAGAATCCACCCACAGGAGTTTCCCGTGGATCCCCGGAAAGGGATTACTCACATTGATGATTCCATAAAACCAACCCTTGAGGCCCTTCGAAAGGGAGATGTCGATATGGTTTATCTCCCCAATTCACGTTGGTTTGCCGGAGAACAGAGCAAAGGACCCGAAAGAGATACCCTTTCTACTGAATTGGCTGCCATGGCGGATATCTTTGTGAATGACGCATTTGGATCCTGGAGCGTGGCGGTGTCCACCTACGATGTGGCCACTCGCCTGCCTTCATATGCAGGGAATCTGCTTCAAAAGGAAATGGCCAATCTGTATCGTGTTCTGGAACCCGAGAGACCCTTTGTGGGGGTGGTGGCCGGCGCCAAGTACGACACCAAAATCGGCCCCCTCAAGGTCCTTTATAACAAAGTGGATCACCTGATCCTTGGCGGACTCATGTACAATACCTTTCTTTCGGCAAAGTACGGGGTGACCATCAACGGGGTTTCAGCGGAAGACAAGGTGTTGGCAAAGGAATTGGTTGATCTGGATCGGACCGAGGGAAAGATTCTGGAAATGCCCATGCTGGTGGAGTCGGACAGCACCGGGGATCGGACCGAAGGGGGGTATCGCCTGGTTGAAACCGCGCAATTAAAAGAAGGCGGCAGCCTGCAATATATCCTGGATGTCCATGAAAAATCATTTCGGGACCCGCGTGTCACGGAAATCATCGGGTCAGCCCGGACTATTTTTGTGAATGCGGTGATGGGTCTGATGCCGCTGTTTTTCGAAGGGTCCCGGGAACTTTATCGTCTCATAAACGAAAATACTTCCGCTTCGAAGCTTTATGCGGGGGGCGACACGCTCCAGGAACTGAGGAACCTCTGCCCCGGTATTTATATGGCCGGTCTTGATGATCCGAAAACCTATTATTTCACGGGCGGCGGAAGTGTGCTTGCCGCCATTGAACAGGGGAGCCCCTACAAAATGAAGCCTTTTGCGGCATTGCTAAGGGAGGAACCTGCATGACCCTGACCCCCCTTTTTGACCCTGAGGAACATCAAAGACCCATGCGGGTGGCCGCCTTCATGTCCGGCTCGGGCACCAATATCATGCGGCTGCTGGAGCTTGAAAAGGCTCTTGGGGCCCAGGACGGCCGGTCTCCCTTTGAGACCGTTTTTATTTTCTGCGACCGCTCCGATGGTGTTTCTGCCGGTGAAAAGATTGCCCTTGAAAACGGTCTGCCATATTTCAGCTATGATATCAGGATGTTTCATGTCCGTAGGTCTATCAAGCGGACGGTTGCAAACAAGGAAGGGCTTGCGGCAAGACGGACCTATGATCGGGTGGCTGAGACGCTGGTGAAGGCTTTTCATATTGATCTCATCGCCCTGGGTGGCTATATGAGTTATACGACACTTGGCAGATGTGTCAATGTGCATCCGGCCGATCTTTCTCTGCTGGATTCCCGCGGCAACAGGAAATACGTGGGAGACCAGGCGGTTCATGATGCCATTTGCGCCGGGGAGCGGGTGCTGAGATCCTCCACCCTTTGGACGGATGAGGGCGTAGACACGGGACCCCTTCTCATGGTTTCCGATCCGGTTCCCGTAACGCTTCCGGAACCCCTGAAGGATTTAGTGAGAGACCCGGATCGGCTTGAACAGGTCGTGGATCACCACCAGGAACAACTCAAGGAAGCGGGGGACTGGAAAATATTTCCACGTACTATCGAACTCATTGCCCGGGGACGTTTCGCTTTTGACCCGCAGGGGCAGGTCTACCTGAATGGTGACCCTGTGCCTGGGGGTTTTCGGGAATAAACAGATTTAGATAAGGAGATCCTGCCATGAGTGAATTGATCCTTTGGATGGACAAGGAAATGAGCAAGATGAAGCGCGATATGGATCGTCTTTTCAGGGAATCAAGGCCCGAAATCGGGGTCGGTCTCTTCCAGGAAAAGATTTCGCAGCATATGCCGGTTGAGACCTTTATGACCGAAGAGGCCTTTATCATCCGTGCGGTGATTCAGGACGTCGATCCCGAAAATATTGATATATCGGTGAAAGACTACCAGTTGACCATAAAGGGACGCAAAAAGGAGGAAACTGTGGAGAACGACGGTTATTGCAGGCAAATGGTCCGCAAACTCAGGTCTTTTCAACGAACCGTCCCGCTCCCATTCAAGGCGGTTCCGGAACAGATCAAAGCGACCCTGAATTCGAATGTATTGGATATCCAAATTCCCAGACAGGACCGGGCGAAACAACGCCGTGTCAGAATTAAGATCGCCCGACTTTAGGGCCTCGGCAAAAAATAAATGCGCAAGATTGCGCCGTATTTTGGTACGTATACAAGGCGCATCCACCAGTGCATATTAGTGGATATGTGCCGGTGGATGCAACACAGTAGACGGACCAAAGGACAAGCTAGATTGTGTATTTATTTTTTGCCGAGGCCCATAAATCGAACCCAAAAGGAGATTGATCCATGCCCAGAAAAACTTCTTATGAGGAAGTACCCGTCGATAAACTCCGCTGGCGGCTTGATCCCGCCACGCTCCCCTTTAAAAACACCGATGGTCTGGAACCCCTGGACGAAATTGTGGGCCAAAAACGGGCTGTTGAGGCTTTTAAATTCGGAATGGGCATTGATAGCCATGGGTACAATGTTTTTGTCACCGGCATGCCCGGTACCGGACGGATGTCTACGGTTAGGAAAATGCTGGAAGCGATCTCCAGAAAAGATCGGGTTCCCGATGACCTCTGTTATATCAACAATTTCAAAAATCCCGAGTCGCCCATACTCCTCCGTCTAAAAGGTGGTGAGGGGGCCGGTTATAAAAAAGATGTTCATGACTTTGTGGAATTGCTCAAAAAACAGATCCCCATGATCTTTGAAAGCCAGGAATATATCAACACCAAGAAGGAAATCATGGCGACCTATGAGGCCAGAGGGAAAGGATTTTTCAAAAGCCTCGGTGAAAAGGTGAAAGAAGATGGGTTTGCCCTGGTGGATGTTCAGGTGGGTCAAATCAAACGGCCCGAAGTGATGCCCCTGGTAGACGGAAACCCGACCCATATTGACCAGGTTGAAGCCATGGTTGAGAAGGGCCGGTTCCCCAGTGATGAATTTGAAACCATGAAGGAAAAGTACGGTGAACTTAAGGCGCGGGTCGAACAGATCTTTATTGAACTGAAAGACCTGCAAAAAGAGGTTCAGGAAAAAATCGAAGAGATGGACCGGCAGACTTTCATGGACAATGCGTCGGATCTGGCAAAACCGCTTACCGGAAAGTACAAGAACAAAAGGATTAAGACATATCTTCAAAACATGTTGGAAGATATGGCGGACAACCTGCAGATTTTCAACCCGCAACAACAGCCCCAGATTCCGGGTATGCCCTCCCCGTTGACTACCGATGGGGATCGTTTCCAACCTTATCAGGTCAATCTGCTGGTGGACAACAGTGACCAGAACGCGCCGCCCGTTATTGTTGAGAGTTATCCCACATACCGCAACATTTTCGGCAGCATCGAACGGATTGTAGATCGGGCCGGCGTCTGGCGAACGGATTTCAGCAAAATAAAGGCAGGATCTCTCTTAAAGGCCCTGGGCGGCTACCTGATCATCAATCTTCTGGATGCCATCCAGGAGCCGGGGGTGTGGCAGGCGCTTAAAAGGGCGCTCAAAAGTGAACAGCTCGAAATTCAAACCTATGATCCTTTTTACCTGTTTACCACCAGTGGGCTTAAGCCTGAGGCCATCGATCTGGATATCAAGATTGTGGTTATTGGAGACGCCCATCTCTATCATCTGCTGCTCAATTATGACCCTGATATGAAAAAGGTGTTCAAGGTGAGGGCCGATTTTGACACCGTCATGGACAAAACGGACGAGAGCATTCAGCAGATTTCACGGTTCATAAGGATGAAAACCATGGAGGAGGAGTTGAAGCCCTTTGACCGGACGGCGGTGGCGCTCCTGATGGAACAGGCCGTTCGTATGACGGGTCGCCAGGAAAAGATTACCACCAGTTTTCCACGATTGACCGACCTGGTGAGAGAAGCCGATTATGTGGCAAGTGAGGAAAAGAAAAAAACGGTTACCGCAGGCCATGTGGAAAAGGTTATCGAATCCCGAAAATTCAGATCCGGTAGGGTGGAGGAACATCTGCAGGACATGATTGATCGTGGAACGATCATGATTGACCTTGAAGGGGAAGTGGTGGGCCAGGTGAACGGGCTGGCGGTTTATGCCATGGGGGATTACATGTTCGGCAAACCGTCCCGCATTACCTGTTCCACCGCCATGGGTCGTGCCGGTATCATCAACATTGAACGGGAAGCGGACCTGTCAGGCAGTACCCATAATAAAGGGGTGCTGATACTGGGGGGCTATCTCAGAAAAAAATATGCCCAGGACAAACCCCTGACCATGAGCGCCAGCATTGCGTTTGAACAGTCCTATGGCGGTGTGGACGGCGACAGCGCCTCTTCCACGGAAATCTACGCGCTTTTGAGCAGCCTTTCCGAGGTTCCTCTCAAACAGACCATCGGCGTGACCGGTTCGGTGAATCAGAATGGCCAGGTCCAGGCCATTGGGGGGGTCAATGAAAAAATTGAAGGGTTTTTTGACTGCTGTAGGAAAAAAGGCGCCAATGATTCACAGGGCGTGATGATACCCGAGAGCAACGTGAAAGATCTCATGCTCAGGCAGGATGTGGTGGAGGCGGTCAGCAAAGGCCAATTTCACGTGTATCCCGTTAAGAGCATCGATCAGGGCATTGAAATCCTGACCGGCAAGAAAGCCGGAAAAAGAAAAGCGGACGGGTCTTACCCCAAAGGTTCCATCAGTAAACTGGTGGATGATAAGCTGAAGGAACTGGCAGAAGGCCTCAAGAATTTTGCCGGGGATAAGGGTGAAGAGAAAAAGGAAGCAAAAAAAGGGTGTAAGCAGTGTTCCTGAATTCTGAGCGCTGAAATGAAAAAAGAAGACTGGCAGAATCGAGGCAAAGGGCATCGGGAACGGTTGCGCCAACGGTTTGTAACGGGAGGCCTCGAGCAGTTTACCGATGAAGAAGTGGTTGAGTTCCTTCTGACCCTGGGGACTCCCAGAGGAGACCTGAAACATGCCGCCCGGGATGCCATGAAAGCATTCGGCACCCTTTCAGGTGTTCTGTCGGCACCCATGGAAAAGCTTAAGGAGATCAAGGGCATCGGGCAGAAAAATGCCCTTTACCTAGGGTTGGTTCATCAGACGGCCAAACGATATCTTCGAGATCGAATTGCCGGGAAAACCTTTTTTGGATCGTCTCAGGCGGTGTTCGATTATCTTTTTCATTCCATGCGGGACCTCAAAAGAGAGGTTTTCAGGGTTTTTTTCCTGACCCGGAAAAATGAAGTTATTACGGATTGCGATATGTTCGAAGGCGGTTTGACCGGTAGCGCGGTTTATCCTCGCGAGATCGTTACCCTTGCCCTGGAACATAAGGCGGCGGGCCTCGTATTTGTCCATAACCACCCTTCGGGGGACCCCGCCCCGTCTCCAGAGGACCAGCGTCTGACAAGGGACCTGGTCTGGGCAGCCATGCTGATGGGCATCCAGATCCTGGATCACCTGATCATCGGAAATAACCGGTATTTCAGCTTTGCGGACCAGGGGGTCATCAAGGGTTTTGCAGATAAGTACCATCAGCGGTTCGACACCCCCTAAATCCTTGACAATCCCGTGTATTTATGGATTATAGCAGAGGTCTCCAGCAAATGACTGGGAATGCGAGAGTGGCGGAACTGGTAGACGCGCTGGATTTAGGATCCAGTGGGGAAAACCTGTAGGGGTTCGAGTCCCCTCTCTCGCACCAGCATTGAAACGATATCCGAATGAGACCTTTGGAAATTATGGTGTGCA
>Ga0233437_1000946_pt1 | contig 58354 bp, 59 predicted proteins | sample SI_122_August201_FD_182714 | JGI IMG/M metagenome (GOLD analysis project Ga0233437, IMG submission 182714) | Seawater microbial communities from Saanich Inlet, British Columbia, Canada - SI_122_August2016_200_MG | ecosystem: Environmental > Aquatic > Marine > Inlet | place: Canada: British...
ATATTAACAGTTGAAGGTGATGAAAATGCTTTGTTAGATGCACTCAGATTAGGTGCCTCAGATTATATCCAAAAAACCCAGGATTATCTTTCTAACCTCGATAAAGATTTAAGGGTTATTTACAACTCTTATAATTATCAAAAAGATATTGAAATAAAAACTGTAACATCAAAAATTAAAATTCTCTACGTCGAGCATAACAAATTCGATATTGCATTAACCCAGGATTATTTCAGCGAATACGTCCCTGGAATTGAGATAGAATTAACGGAAAGTACCGAAGAGGCACTTATAATTCTTAGGACGAGGAAAGATATCGATCTTGTATTATGCGATATGAATATGCCTTTTATCGATGGCCTGGCATTTTTTAAAGAAACCAGGTTAATACGAATCGACCTCCCATTTGTTTTTATAACCGGTGAAATAAATGAAGAAAAGGCGGTTCCTGTTTTGAAACTGGGTGCCTACGACTATGTTTTAAAGCGTGACAATTATTTGCAAAAACTCCCTGCCATTATTAAGAATGCGGTTATTAAATTCCGGCTTTCTAAGAGGGAAAAAATGCTAAGTGCAAAATTGAATAAATTAACCGATTCTTTAGAAAAAAAGGTACAGACAAGAACCCTGACTTTAGTAAAAGAAGTTGAAGAACGTAAGGCAAAAGAGAAAGCACTACAGAAAAGCGAAAAATTGTTGCAACAAAGTGAAAGGAGGCTAAAAGAAGCGCAACGCCTTGCAAAATTAGGAAATTGGGAATTAGATTTGAGCACAAATTTACTTTTTTGGTCCGAGGAAATTTATTCGATTTTTGAGTTGGATTCAAAGTCGTTTAAGCCTTCGTATGAGTTTTTTCTCGATATGATCCATCCCGACGACCGTGAGAATGTTGACAAAACCTTTTTACAATCGGTAAAAAATAAAACTGCTTACAAAGTTACACACCGAATAATAACAAAGAGCGGAACCTTAAAATATTTATATGAACATTGCGAAACTTTTTATGATGATTCGGGCAAAGCGATTAAATCGGTAGGTTCGGTGCAGGATGTCACTGAGCAAAAGAATTACGAAAACAAATTAAAGTCAGCCCTTCACAAAGCAACCGAATCGGACCGTTTGAAATCGGCATTTTTGGCCACAATGTCGCATGAATTACGAACGCCACTAAATGCCATTATTGGTTTTTCAGAATTTTTAGATGAAAGTTGCACTCACAAAGAAACTAAAAAATTTGGTGAAGTAATTAATACCAGCGGTCATCGTCTGTTAAATATTGTTGAAGATCTTTTAGATATCACCCTAATTGAGGCGGGTGTAGTAAATATCTTAAGGGAAGTAATATCGTTGCCTTCATTTCTAAATGACATTCACCGTTTAATAATAACCGAACAACAAATAGCCGATAAAGATAAGCTCGAAATAAATCTGAAGATCCCTGCTGAATTTAGTGGATTGGACTTTTACTCCGATCAATCGAAACTAAAACAAATAATATTAAACCTTGTTAAAAACGCATTGAAGTTTACAATTGAAGGGTACATTAATTATGGATTTACCGTAGATGAAATCGACAATAAAACAATGCTTAAATTTTATGTCGAGGACAGCGGTATCGGAATCCCCGAAGAAAAACGAGAATTTATTTTCGATTCCTTCAGGCAGGCCGACGATTCGCATACAAGAGAATATGGCGGGGTTGGAATAGGCCTGTCGATATCAAAAAAAATCACAGAACTTCTTGGCGGTAAAATATGGTTTGAAACTGAAGTCGCAAAAGGGACTACTTTCTTTTTTACAATCCCTTTAAAAGAAGTTAATGAAATTAGCGGAAAAGATACTAATGGGGAAGCAGGGGAAAGTAAGCTTGCAAAAAAAATAGTCCTTGTTGTTGAAGACGATGAAGCAAGTTACAAATTTCTTGATGTAATGCTTTCGAAATTGGGGATGAATATAATTTGGGCTAAAAATGCAGCCGGGGCAATTAAATCTTGTAACGAAAATACTGATATCAGTTTGGTATTAATGGATGTCAACTTGCCGGAAATGAATGGGTTTGATGCAACAAGAGAAATTAAAAAATCCCGCCCCGATTTACCGGTAATTGCTCAAACTGCTTACGCCTTGACTGGCGACAGGGAAAAATCGATTGCTGCAGGATGCCACGATTATATTACAAAACCAATAAATCAAAACCTTCTGATTGAATTAATTAAAAAAACAATTTAACCCCTGGAAATTAATATCATCCAATGTCGTGTAGTTAGTAAAATCAGACTTCGACTACGCTACCAATGACAGATGTATTATTTAGACCCTGAATCCGTCAGCTGACGGACAGGGTGCCGTTCTTAACTTACTTTTGTACTAAATGTTTAGTCGTCATGCTGTCCGTCAGCTGACGGATTCAGCATCTCTGTCATTATCTCATTATGCCTGATAAAATTAGGTGAACTCTCGCAATGACGGACATTTTGGCTTTTTGGAGTAGGCTCAATATTCAAATTTTAACTATTCCTTATTATGTTTAAAGCAATTTATAATTTTGATATTGATTTTTGTGATTTAATTGTAATTTGGTAATTGTCATTTGTCATTTTCTGCAAAAAAACACAGCTTGCCCCGTTTTATCGGGGAATATTAGAAATAAGTTACTAACTATTAACCTAAATGAGAATAAAAGATACTATCGAAAAAGTACCCGGTGGAATGATGGTTATACCATTAATTATGGGTGCTTTGATAAATACAATTTACCCGCAGATATTGGAGATCGGCGGGTTTACAACCGCAATTGCCAGGGGGTCTAATGCAATTCTTGGTGTGTTCCTGTTTTGTATGGGGGCAAGTATGGAATTTAAAACTGCACCAAAAGCATTAAAAGTAGGTTTGGTACAAACTCTTTCGAAATTGCTTGTTGGAGTCGTATTAGGATTGCTGGTTTCTAAACTTTTTGGTGACAACGGTTTTTTGGGTTTGTCTTCTTTAGCAGTTATTGCAGCTTTAACAAATACAAACGGCGGTTTATATACAGCTTTAACTGCTGAATTCGGCAATAAATCGGAAGTTGGTGCAATAGCAATAATTTCAATTAATGATGGCCCTTTTCTAACTATGATTGCACTTGGAACTGCAGGAATTGCAACCATACCATTTATGGCACTTTTAGGAGTTGTTCTACCCATTGCTTTAGGAATGATTCTTGGAAACCTGGATCCTAAAATGCGCAAATTCCTTGCAGGTGCCGGCGCGGCAATGATTCCGTTTTTTGCTTTTTCGCTGGGATGTGGTATTAATATGGAAATGATTTATAAAGCCGGCCTCCCTGGAATTATATTGGGATTGGTAACTGTACTTATTGGTGGTTTTATTAATATTTCTGCCGATAAAGCTTCTGGCGGAACGGGAGTTGCCGGAGCTGCTAATTCAAGTACTGCGGGTAATGCAGTTGCAACGCCCGCTGCCGTTGCTTTGGTTGATCCTTCGTTGAGTGCAATTGCTGCAATTGCTGCCCCACAAGTGGCGGCTTCTACAATTACTACTGCTTTATTAGTGCCGGTGCTAACAACAATAATGGCCAAACGAAATAAAAACGGGAACTTCAAAAGAATAATAAATTAAACGAAGTTATTACCACAAAATAGAATAGTTATGAAAGAATCAATTCACAAATATGCGAAAATTGGCCTAATACATTTTATGGCCTACCCTTCAACAATTAAAGGCGAAGGGCCAATTGAGGAAACTATCCGAAAAATAGCAGTTGACGACTATTTTGATGCCATCGAAATAACCTGGATTAAAGATGCGGAAACGCGCAAACGGGTAAAGAAAATGTTAGATTCTTCATATTTAACTGTTGCCTATGGTGCGCAGCCCCGCTTGTTAACAACGGGGCAAAACATTAACGATTTAGATGAAACGAAACGCTGGATAGCAGTTGCGAATCTAAAAAGCGGAATTGACGAAGCTTACGAAATGGGAGCCGTTGGTTTGGGGTTTTTAAGTGGAAAATATAAGGAAGACCAAAAAGAAGAGGCTTATCAAGCCCTGGTTAAATCAACTAAAGAAATTTGCACTTATGCAAAAGCAAAAGGTAATCTAAAAATTGCCCACGAGGTTTTCGATTACGATATTGATAAGTGTGCACTTATTGGGCCAGTTGACCTGGCTAAAAGGTATGCCAAAGAAATATATGCTGAATTTGACAATTTTGGATTAATGGTAGATCTCAGCCATTTGCCAATTTTGCATGAATCTGCGCGTCAGTCACTTATCCCGGTTAAGGATTACATAATACATGCCCACATGGGAAATTGTATGATGAAAGATAAAAACGACCCTGCGTATGGAGATGCACATCCACGTTTTGCTTATCCGGGTGGGGAAAACGATGTTGAAGAATTGCTTGAATATTTAAAGGTTCTTTTTGAAATAGGATATTTGAACCCCAATAACCGACGGATTTTAAGTTTCGAAGTTAAACCTGTTGGTGATGAAGACCCTGATATTGTGATTGCCAATGCAAAACGGGTATTAAACCTGGCTTGGGCTATGTTGGAAATCTAAATTTAAAAAATGAAATAACCACAATAGGCACATAGAAAACATAAGTCCTATTGTGCCCTACTGTGCCTATGTGGTTCAAAAAAAAAGACAACCATAAAAAACAATTTAAAAAATGAAATAACCACAATAGGCACATAGAAAACAATAGTCCCTATTGTGCCCTACTGTGACTATTGTGGTTCAAAAAAACAAGGGAAGGAACATCAACACAAAACGAGCGGGATTTTATTAAAAGTATTTAAATTCGTATTTTACAATCTGAAATAAACCCATAAACCATGAAGTATATATTTCACTTTTTTCTTTTGGGATTGATATTAACATCGTCAGTTTCCTTTGCACAGGTTCCTCCCGAAATTGAGGATTCCTGGACAATCGGAATCAATAAATTGCCTTCCAGGACTGTAATTTGGCCATCGCCAACTGTTAGCGAAGCAAAGGTTTCAGGTTACGAAAATGCGGCCTGGGTAAAATCATTAAATGGTGACTGGCAATTTAACTGGTCGCCCGATCCCGATTCACGCCCAATTGACTTTTATAAATTGAATTATAATCGAGCCGATTGGAAAACAATTCCGGTTCCGTCAACAATCGAACGGCAAGGTTTCGGTGTTCCGCTTTATGTAAATATTATTTATCCGTTTAAAGTAGATCCACCAAATGTTATGGGCGTACCCGATTCCAGTTTTACAAATTTTAATCAGCGTAATCCGGTTGGTTCTTATACCCGCACTTTTACCGTTCCCGACGATTGGTTAAATCAACAAATTATTGTTCATTTTGCCGGAATTAGCTCGGCTGCATTTATTTGGGTGAATGGTAAAAAGGTTGGCTATTCTCAGGGTTCACGATTACCTGCTGAATTTGATATTACGGATTTTATAAAAAAAGGAGAAAATTTACTGGCTGTTGAAGTTTATAAATATTGCGATGGTTCGTACCTTGAAGATCAGGATTTCTGGCGATTAACCGGAATTTACAGAGATGTTTTTATCCGTACAGTTCCAAAAGTTTCTTTCTGGGATGTTTATGCCGAGCCAGAAGTTGATCTAAAAAATAATCAGGGAAAAATAACCGTACATTATTCGGCTGTTAATTTTACTGAATTTTCAGCAAGCGATCATTCAGTTTCAGTATCTGTTCTTTCCCCCGAAGGCAAAATTATAACGCATGAAAAGTCGTTTGAAATAGATGCAATTTCAAAGGGTTTCAATTCTGAAATTGTTTTGCCGGAAATTGAAACAGGGGAAATTGAATTGTGGTTTCATGAAAAACCAGTTAGATACAAAGTTCAGCTTGTATTAAAAAATAAAGATGAAATTGTTGAAGTATATCATTTACCTGTTGCATTTCGGAAAATTGAAGTCGCAGGAAATCAAATTCTTTTCAATGGCAAACCTTTAAAAATACGGGGTGTAAATCGTCATGAATTTGAACCAAATCAAGGATATGTTGTGTCGAAAGGGCAAATGATTGAAGAGCTAAAATTGATGAAACAAGGCAACGTAAATTTTGTGCGCACGTCGCATTATCCAAACGATCCGCGTTGGTATGAGTTGTGTGACCAATTTGGAATGATGGTTTTAGATGAAGCCAACGTAGAATCGCACGGATTGAGTTATCACAAAAGGATTTTGCCGGGCGATGAACCAGAATGGATGTTTCAATGTGTTGATCGTATGAAAAGAATGGTAATTCGCGACAGGCAGTTTTCCAGCGTTTTAATGTGGTCGTTTGGCAACGAGGCCGGGTTTGGTGACACATACCTGGAGATGAGGAAAACAACCCTTGCCAATGATCCTGAAAAGCGGTTGATTCAGTATGCAGATATGAATTTGGCAGGTGATGTTGACAGCCAGACCTATCCCACAATTAGTTGGCTAAAACAACATTTAAACGGAAAGGCTACCAGAAAAGGGGAGCGCGGGCAAATTTCACACGAACACCAACACGGAAAATATCCGTCTGGCAAACCATTTATTATGAACGAATATTGCCATGCAATGGGAAATAGTTTGGGAAATATTAGCGATTATTGGGAAGTTATTTACGCAAACGATTTACTTTCAGGGGGTTTTATTTGGGATTGGATTGATCAGGCAATGTACAAAAAGCCATCGGATGCAAATAGTGGTTTCGTTTATGGTGGCGATTTTGACGATTACCCAAACGACGGAAATTTTTGTGTTAATGGAATTATTGGCGCCGATTTAATACCACATCCGCATTACAACGAAATGCGTAAAGTTTATCAACCAGTATATTTTAAACTGATTAAAACACAACCATTTACCATCGAAATTGTTAATCACAATTTGGCTATAAATACAAATGAATATGAGCTTAGTTATCAGGTAATGGAGAATGGAAAAGTTACTTATGAGAAAACATTGTCACCAGTAAATCTGGCTCCTCAAAAAAGGCGTCAACTGCTTATTGAAGATTTAGGTTTTGATGAAAATAAGGAAACGTTTATCACATTTGCTTTGAAGTTAAAAACAACTTGTGACTGGGCTGATAAAAACCATGTTGTTGCCTGGGAACAATTTAAAATTCCTAACCAAATTTTTGAAGTAATTCAGGAACCTGCTTTTGAGGAAATTGTTCTAAAGGAAAATATAAACAATTACAATATTTCCGGTGAAAATTTTGAAGCGACAATTGACAAATCAAAGGGGCTGATTTCGGAGCTGACTTATAACAACGAAACTATTATTTCGGATAATATAAATTTTAATTTCTGGCGCGCTTTAACCGATAACGATGAAGGTTGGAAAGTGGATAAAAAGATGGGGGTTTGGAAAGATGAAGCCAAAAATTTCACAATAAACAGCATTGAAGCAAATACTACTGAAAAAGGTGAAATAACTATTTCAAGTGATTTTGTTTTTAATGGAACAGAAACCGTTGCCCGGTTGGAACATACTTTTTATGCTGATGGAAAAATTAAATTTGATGTTAAAATAAATATACCTGAGGAAGCTCCAAATGTGCCACGAATAGGATTACAATTCGAAATACATAAAAGTTTATCAGATATAAAATGGTACGGTCGCGGGCCGCATGAAAATTATTTCGACAGAAAGACTTCGGCTGCAATTGGAGTTTACACTACAACGGTAAACGATTGGATTACTCCTTATGTCAGGCCGCAGGAAAACGGAAACCGATGCGATATTCGCTGGATAAATTTTGGAAACAATGAGGCTGGTATTCAGTTTTCAGCAGATTCAGAAAGTCCGCTTTCGGTAAGTGCATGGCCATATTCACAAAATATGCTGGAAAATAAAAATCATAATTTTGAACTGGAAAAGCAGAATAAAATTGTGGTAAACATCGACCATAAACAAATGGGTGTTGGCGGCGATAATTCGTGGGGGCAAACCGTCATGAAAAAATATCAGATAAAACCCGGGAATTACAGTTATAGTTTTGTTCTACAAGCAATAAATAAACATTCAACCAAATATTAAATTTTTAAACTATGAAAACACTTTTTGTTTCTCTATTTGTACTTCTGCTTGCAGCATCATGCACAGATAAAAAAGAATCTTTATTTAATGGGGAAAACCTAGATGGTTGGACGATTTTTGTAGATGATCCTTCAATTAATCCTAACGAATATTTTTATGTAAACGATGGAATGATTGAAACCGTGGGAGTTCCGGTTGGTTATTTGAGAACTGTAAAAGAATATTCAAATTATAAATTACACATCGAATGGCGATATCCTGAAGAACCTACAAATAGTGGTATTTTTATACATACAACAGGACCTGATTTGATTTGGGTAAGTCATTACCAGGGACAGTTGAAACACGAGAATGCCGGTGATATTATCATTCACGGAATTAGCAACAGTGCAACAATCCGTGATACGGTTTACACATCCTCAGCAGATGAGAAACCTCTAATTTCTAAAATGCATCCTACAAACGAAAAACCTGCAGGAGAATGGAATAGTTACGATATTACATGCAAAGGAAGAACCATTGAATTAAGGGTAAATGGCAAGTTGCAAAATGTGGCCACAAATTGCTCGGTTACAAAAGGTGGAATTGGATTGCAAGCCGAGGGATCAAAAATCCAATTCCGAAATTTGTGGATTGAACCGATAAATTAGCCAGGTTTGAATGTTTAACATTGAATGATTAGAGTATCAATTAAAATAAACTTATCGTGAAAAAAATTTTCTTATTTATTACCTTGGTATTTGCATTTGGGTTTTATCTAAAATCTCAGGCCGAAACTTTTCCTGAAAATGCAATTAAAAAGGACTTAAAAACCGCAGAAAAAATCTTTATTAATCATGCCGATGATTGTTTAGATTTATTTGAGCAGGCGGCTCAAAAAGAATCAATCACCGGAGTTGCAATAATTGCATTTATTCCCGGAGATGCCACTGAGTCGTGGATTTCAAAAATGAAAGTGGTAGGAAGGCTTGCCGACAATGAAGCGAACCTACTTGCAATAGCCTATGCAAAAGCATCAGAAATGGCGGTTACGTTAAAAAATAGTGGGAACAGTGCAAGAAAATCCATAAACGGGGAATTGGGTTACATGGGTGGCGTAATTGCAAAAATTGATGGCGGGTATTTAGTTGGCGCTTTTTCAGGAGGAAGCGGACAACAAGATGTTGACGTGTCTGAATTGGGTTTGGAATGGCTGGCAGAAAAGTTTAAGAAGTGATTGTTCGGAAAAAATAGGCAATTTTTGAGGTGAAGTACCAAATAGCAAAATTGTTATGAAGTTGACTATTTTTTAAGATTCACCCCCCAAAGCCTGGATAAGTGCTTTTATGTAACCAAAAGCAAAAGCCTGGCCCTGAAGTGTACTTGCCGGATCATTATGGCTGGGGGTGTGATCGGGCATTACTATTCCATCGTAAGCAACATCCCGAAGTGATTTTATAATTTCAGCGTAATTTAAATCTCCATTATCCGGATAAACTTCCATAAAATTATTCCAACCACCTTTTATATTACGAAGGTGAATATTAAATATTTGCTGGCGTTCCCCAACCCATTTTATAATGGGGAGTATTTCAGTTTTTGGATTTTTCAAACCTTCGGCAACCGAGCCAAGACAAAGGTTAAATCCGTGCGACGGACTATCGTATAATTTTGCGAAACGTTTTATTCCCTTAAAAACATCAGGGCTGTTCCAACGTGTAATGCCACGAAATCCAACCGGGACTGGTGGGTCGGCAATGTGATTGGCAAGTTTAATATTATATTCCTCGGCAACAGGAATAAGCCGGTCCAGGAGATAGGTAATCCTTTCATATACTTCATCAATAGATACTTCTCCCGCAATTGTGTTTGGCTTGTTTTGTTTTATTGCTTCTTCATAATTCCATGTTTTATATGAAGCGTTTCCACGGGTCGGGTCCAATGTGTTTCCTGTTCTGAGAATTACATGAATTGTAGTGTTGTAGTTCAATATTTTAACTCCCGTTTTGTGTGCAACCCATATCATTTGCTGCAGCATTTCTATTTCCCGGTCTCTTTCCGGACTTTTACCAAGCATAATATTTGGCATACTAATGCGTTCGATTCCCACTGATGTTAGTGGAAGATGATAGGCATCTAAACTAATACCGTATTTTTCACAAGCTTCCCTTTTTTTCAAAGAATCATTCAAATCCCAACCCACACCATTAATTGTTTTTGGCGCTCCACCATCGAAATTAAAAACCCCGTGCCGTGCCAGGTATTCAAGGTTTTTCCTCCCGGTTCCTCCTTGTTGGCTTCCAACTTTCATCAACATTGGTTTTTTTGACACTGATTTTTTTCCTATTCTTTCTTCAGTCTGTGTGGTTGCTGTCACAGATCCAAAGTTTCCAATTACTGCTGTTGCACCTAATCCACCTTTTATTATTGACGAAAGTGCTTTGCGCCGGTTAATATTTTTTAACTGTTTCATTTTTACAATTTATATCTAAATCGGATGTCAAATTACAAAAAATCCAAATATCAATTTTCAATATTTGTAATGAATTATTTGAGATTTATTAATGAATTTAAACTATGTTTTTTGAACAATATTTACTCTTTGTAAACTATTTAGTGTTTCTAATAAAACTATTTATTATTCAAGTGTTTTTTAGAAAATGTCAAGAACAAGGCTTGCGAAATCTTGAAAATCAAGGAGTTTACTTTCGTAAATGACTGTTTTCAAGATGAGCATAACGCTGTTATTGGCGTTTTCTAAGAGACACTACATATTTTCTGCCATGAAAAGGCTTGGTATTATTCCCGCCAGGCTAAAAATTGGGGGAATTAATCTATTCCTTTACAATTTTTTTCCTAAAAGTACCCATCTCCGAAAAGACAGTTACGAAATAAACACCGTTTGCCAGATTATTAATATCCATTTCTTTTGGAGAATTAATAACTTCCAACTTCATTAGTTTTCCGGTAATAGAATAAATTTTTACAGTAGCTTCTTTTTCGAGAAAATCGCCATTTATCATTATTTTTCCATTTGTCGGGTTTGGATAAACTGAAATGCCGGGTAACTCATTAATATTTACACCTACTGGTACAAATGAAGACCAGAAATAGTCTGTTCTGTAGCTATTCACCCACACATTTTCTACAGTATTCCACCATTGGTTATATTCCCAGGTTCTAAATCCTTTTTCTTCATCAAAAAAATCATAAGACCTGGAGTTATTTATCCATTCATTAGTAGAACTAATCCAATTCTTGCAATAACTCTCTGTATTATCATTATTTGTGTTATAGACATAATCGCATTGGCTAATATCTACCCAATCTTCTGCATCTTTATCCCAGTTCTGGTTTTTTTCCTGCGTTAAATTCTCATTATTGTCATATACAAAAAAGGTCTGTCCTGTGTTTTGCCATTCTCCTTCAACTGAAGAATTGCCTGATTTAGTATTTACTGTGATATTATGTGAAGAACTACTGCTTTCGGGGTTAACAAAATTTTGGCTAATCATAAGGATAAGCAGGTTTATAGTATTATAGGAATAAAGCACCTGGTATAGGTTAGCCCATTGGCCCGTGAGGGGGTCCATGGAGAACATTTTAAAAAGTAATAGTAACAAGCCATAGCCACCACCCTTAGCGTCCGTTGGCCCCATTACCAAACTTTTATTGAGTAAATTAAATCTATTGGCTGCTATTGCCGTGCTTCCTTCAATAGGCTGATATTGGAATAGATACTTCACATCATCTTCCCAGTTATTGGTTTCACTATTCCAGTTTTGGATAATAATTGTTTGATCATTACCTTCCCATGAGTATAAGTGGTTGGAGCTATTAACCCAGGCAAAGGAAGCTTCATCCCAATCCTTATAGCTTACCTGCATAAGTGTACCTTCATTATCATAACTTTGAATTACTTTCATTTCATTCACCCACTTCTGCGTTTCACTATCCCAATCCAAATCAATCCTTTCGGTTACCTGCCCATTTTCATTTTGTGTGTATAGATTTTTAAAACCAAAACTAAAACTGTCGGAAAAATCATCCCAATTTTTACTAAAAAGCTGTAATAGATTTCCTGTTTCATTCCTTTTTTCAAAATAACTTGTATCCGCCCATTCCCCTGTTTTCCTATTCCATGCATATTTAACAAACTTCTCCCTCAATACTTCATCATTGATGTAAGAAATTACCCCTTTTTCCTTATTAATCCAAATAGAATTGTCCTCATCAAAATAATGCTGAATATAATTAGTTGTGTTACCAAAAGTATTACGTTCAAGGTTTTGCAAACGGAAAAATATGTTCCATTCATCACCGTTACCATTATAATAATAAACTGAATCCTGGATCGAAATATCATTTATACTAAACATGGTTGATCCTTCCAAAGGTTGATTATTTATTGCCAAAGGGTCAATTTCGAAACTGATGTTTTCGAGTTGCTGACCAGGAGTTAGCAGGTTAACTGGTATTCCTGCCTGGGCCATAACTGCTGTTGCTAAGCAGCTTGCTACTAAAAAGAAGTATAGATGTTTCATCAAGATGGTTTTTTTAAGATTAGGAATGTAATTTACATAAAATATATAATTTAACCAAGGCTCGGCAAAATAGGAAGCAAATGAAACAAGAAAGTTATTTACACACAAAGTCAAAAGAATTCAATATTTTCAATTTTCCTCTTAATTTTCTATCTTCATCGCCAAACTCAATATTAAAAAAACATGAAACGAATTTTCCTTTTTATTGCAGCATTTTTAATTCTTACAATTTCTGTAAATGCACAAAAAACACCAAGCGGAAACCCGGCAGATTTTAAAGTAAAAACCTGTTTGCACTCGGTAAGTTATCTGGGAATTTGGCGTGGACAAACCCAACTAACAGTTGACGAATTTCTTGTGAAAGCCAAAGAACTTGGTTACGAAGGCGTAATGCTGGTTGCCAAACGGCCACACGTTTCGCCACACGATTACGACAAAGCCGCCCGGGCAAAACTAAAAGCAAAAATAGATTCACTGGGATTAACATTGGTTGCAATGGCCGGTTATACCGATTTTACCGCCGGAATTGATAAACCCGGAATTCCCAATGCAGAAATCCAGGCAACCTGGGTTGGCGAAATTGCCGAACTGGCAAAAGATTTGGGAACCGACATGGTACGCATTTTTACGGGTTACGAACGTCCCGGAGTTCCTTACGACAAACAATATGCTGAAGTTGTTGCCGGGTTAAAAATGGCGGGAAAACTGGCTGCAGAACACGGCGTTACTTTAGCCGTTCAGAACCACCACGACATTGCACTTCACCACGATGCCATGAGCTGGTTATTGCGCGAAGTTAATATGCCCAATGTAATGGCCGGGTGGGATGCATGGTCGCCGGTTTTGGAAGGATTAACACCGGAAGAATTACGTGAATCAATTTTAAAAATGAAACCTTTTATTGTAAATACAATTGCGGCCGATTATGTTGCACACCCACGTTATAGTTACGTAAACCATTTAACCAACTACAAAGCCGAGCAACCAGCAATGCGGGCCGTTGCAATGGGACAAGGAATAATTGACTATAAAACATGGTTCGATGCATTAAAAGAAATTGGTTACCAGGGTTGGGTAGTTTACGAAATGTGCGAAGTTTTAGATGGTGGCGGCTCGATGGAAAATATGGATAAAACAGCAAAAGCATTTTTGGATTATATGAAACAGTTTTAAAATTTTCAATAATGAAAATCAAGTCAGTTTTAACATTCGCATACATTTTCGCCATTTTAAGTTTAAATGCACAGACTTTTCCAAAACTCGACGAAACGTTTCGCTTAAACCAACTTACTCCGCCAAGTGGAAAAATAAAAATGGTACTAGATACCGATACTTACAACGAAGTTGACGATCAGTTTGCACTTGCTTATGCCGTGCTTTCGCCGGAAAAGGTAGATTTGCAAGCGGTTTATGCAGCACCATTTCATAACAGCCGATCCAACGGGCCGGGAGATGGGATGGAAAAAAGCTACAAAGAAATTCTACGCTTATTAAAAATGATGGATAAATCTTCTGAAGGTTTTGCATTTCGCGGTTCCGACAAATATCTTTCAGATGTTACGAAACCAATTCGCAGCGATGCGGCACTCGACCTGGTAAAAAAAGCTTTGGCCAGCAGTCCGGAAGATCCACTTTACGTGGTTCCGGTGGGATGTATTACAAACATTGCTTCTGCCATTTTAATCGAACCCAAAATTATAAAAAACATTGTTGTGGTTTGGTTGGGTGGAAACGGTTTAAACTGGCCTCATCAAAAAGAATTCAATCTAAAACAGGATGTTTTGGCTGCTCAGGTTGTTTTTAATTCTGGAGTTCCTTTTGTTGTAATGCCATGCCGTCCTGTGGTTTCGCATTTTCACACAACAATTCCAGAACTTGAACATAATTTAAAAGGTAAAAATGAATTGTCGGATTACCTGTTAAATATTGTGATTGAATACAGCGGAGGCAAAACAGCCTGGTCGAAAGTTATCTGGGATGTGACAGCTGTGGCATGGCTTGTTAATCCTGCATGGATTTCAACCGATTTGGTTCACAGTCCGGTTTTAACAGATCAGGTTACATTCAGTGTTGACCAATCGCGGCATTTTATGCGCATGGCAAGCTCGCTCAACCGCGATGCAATTTTCAGGGATTTGTTTGAAAAACTTGCGAAATAATCAATCCCGAAAATAACTTCGAATTCTGCAAAAGGTATTATTTAAAGATGGCATCACTTAGAAGAGATGCCATCTTTAATTCAACTTGCCTTAACGTTTTCTAAACAAAGGCCCGAAAAAGATAATTTTTTCGCTGACACTAATTTCAACGCTTTAAATTTATTTATCCCCTTCTCAGAATAACCATTGTAGCCCCGTATCCATATTCCTTAAAAGAAGCATCCTGAAAATAGTATTTTTTAAATTTCGATTTCAGTTTTTTAGCCACTTCCAATTTAAGCACCCCTTGCCCCACACCGTGAATAAAAACAACACGTTTTACACCCGATTGAATGGCTGACCGCATTTCAGACTCCACCTTTTCCAGTTGGATATCAAGTATTTCCCGATTACTCAATCCCTTCGAATTATCAATCAGTTCGTTAATATGCAGATCCACCTCAACAATTTCGGAAGTTCTTTTTTTAAGTTCCTTTTTAACTACCAACTTCTGCTCTTTCTCTTTTACAACTTTTTGAAAATCATGTTGCGTCAGTTTATCAATTTCAGTGGTCAATATGTTTTTTCCGATTTGTAAAATCAAAGCATTTCTTTTAAAAAACTGATTCTTTTGAAAACTCGATTCTTTATAAAATTTTACCGGATTCACCTTGAATCTCTTTGTAATTGGATCTTTTAATTCTTTGTCCTCATCTTTAAAATACAAAAGTTGAAAACCAAATTCCGGCAATTCATTTAATTCGCTTTCAACAAAACTTTCCAAAGAAGTCTTTGAATTTGACTGAACATTACCAAATTTAACCGTTTCAACCCCATCGTTTTTAAAATGAGAATAATGATACATTATCTTAAAATTACTGTCATTCACCAGGTACAATTCGATTTCACCGGCCAGGGGATTTTTAGAATCAGCAGGTACAAAACAGAAATAAAAATCTGGAGAATTTTTCCCATTTATAATTTCACCTGTGGGAGTTTCATAAATTGGCTCGCTAAATACTTCTGTTTGAGAGTTTGATTTCTCCTCCGATTCAAACCCTGCATTTAATTCCGGGGCACTTATATTTAACAGTTCAGAAATAGGACAAGGTATTTCGAAACCATCCTCATTCTCAACATTCACCATATTTTTACTGATAAAACTGATTACAACTCCGCCTCCCACATCATTCAGAAACTTTACTTTATCACCTATTTTTATCATCTCTCTCTATTTTCTGCAAAAGTAGCAATTTTATGTAATGGAATTTTAAGCTATTTTTACATCATAAAAAATATAGATTTTGAATTCACACAAAGACATAAAAATTAGCGATTTTACCTACAATTTACCTGATGCCAGAATAGCTAAATACCCACTCTCCGAACGCGATAAATCGAAATTATTAATTTGGAAGAACGGTGATATTGAAGAAAATTCATTTAATGCTTGTGCTGAATATTTACCAGAAAATACTCAACTGGTTTCTAATAACACGCGGGTAATTCATGCACGGTTATTTTTCAGAAAAGAGACCGGAGCCAAAATTGAGATTTTTTGTTTAGAGCCGGTTAAACCAACTGATTACCAAATTGCATTTCAGGAAAAAGAGAGCGTTGTCTGGAAATGTATGCTCGGCAATTCAAAAAAATGGAAATCAGGGAAATTAAAACGTGAAGTTGAAATTGATGGAAAAAAAATTGTTATTCAGGCTGAAAAAAAAGAGCAAATCGGAAATTCATTTTTAATTGAATTCTCTTGGGATAAACCAATTTCTTTTGCCGAAATTATTGAACATACTGGTACACTTCCAATTCCACCCTATTTAAACCGCGAAACAGAGGACGCCGACGAAGAAACTTACCAAACTGTTTATGCCAAAATTGATGGCTCGGTTGCAGCGCCCACCGCAGGATTACATTTTACAGAAAATATTTTCAAGCAACTTTCTAATAAAAATATTTCAACCAAGGAAATCACCTTGCATGTGGGAGCCGGAACCTTTCAACCTGTAAAATCGGAAACCATTTCGGGACATAATATGCACCATGAGTCGGTAATTATTCCTAAAAACATAATCGAAGGGTTTATTAAAAATCCAGATAATATTATTGCCGTTGGAACTACTTCTGTTCGCTCGCTAGAGAGTTTGTACTGGCTTGGCTTACAAATAGAAAACAACTCATTTAACCCAAACAAACCAAAAGTTTTACAGTGGGAACCGTATGAGAATGAGGCTAACATCAGCACAAAAAAAGCACTTCAAAACATACTATATTACCTGGAGAAAAACAATCAAAATGTCATACAATTTTCAACACAAATAATAATTCTGCCGGGTTATAACTTCAAAATTATAAGTGGAATGTTTACCAATTTCCATCAGCCACAAAGTACTTTACTACTTTTAATCAGCGCATTTTTAGGCAACGACTGGAAAAGAGTTTACGACTTTGCCCTTACCAACGATTTCCGCTTTTTAAGTTACGGCGATAGTAATTTATACCTCAAATGAACGTGAATTAAAAAACCTAACGTTTTCAAAAACTTAAAGAACACCAAAATGAAAATCAAACTTTACCTACTCCTTGTCGTAATTCTCACAGTCTCTCAAATTACTTTTTCACAAGAAAAAACTAATATTTCGTGGTGGAATCCTGCAGAGAGCAAAATCGCGGTTATTGATGGTCAAGGATGGCCGAATGAAGTTCAATCGAGTTATGACCGATTGCCGGAACGAGCTGAAAAAACAGTTCGAAAACCTGTTTGGAATTTATCAAAACAATCAGCCGGATTAAAAATTCGTTTCCGAAGTAATGCTGAAGAAGTAAAAGTTCGCTACAAAGTAAATGGCAATTTCGCCAAACCTCACATGCCCGCAACCGGTGTTAGCGGAGTTGATTTATATGCCAAAGACAGCGATGGGAAATGGATGTGGTGCAAGGGAAATTATTCCTTTGGCGATACTGTTACATACAATTTCAAAAATATAACTGCAAATGATAAATACCATGAACTTGGTCGCGAATATCATTTGTATTTGCCACTTTATAATTCAGTTGAATGGCTAAAAATTGGAGTTGCAGGTGATGCACACTTTGAACCACTCCCAACCCGAAAAGAGAAACCAATTGTAGTTTATGGAACATCAATTGCTCAGGGTGCGTGTGCCTCCCGACCCGGAATGGCATGGACATCAATTTTAGAACGAAAAATGGACCGGCCGCTTATTAATTTAGGATTCTCGGGAAATGGAAGATTGGAAACTGAATTAATTGATTTGCTATCTGAAATTGATGCAAAAATTTATATTTTGGATTGTCTGCCCAATTTAGCTTTAAATGAGAATCGTTCTGCGGGAAATGTACATCAACTAATTATTTCGTCAGTAAAAAGATTACGCAAAAATTCTTCGGTTCCCATTTTATTGGTTGAACATGCCGGATATTCAGATGGAACTTCAAGCATAAAACGTTACAACGCTTTCAACGATTTAAATAAAATAATGAAAACTACTTTTGCTCAATTAAAATCGGAAGGCATTACAAACATTTTTTTATTAACCGAACCGGAAATAGGGATGAGTTTGGAAAGCTATGTTGAAGGAACTCACCCATCTGATTTAGGAATGACATATTTAGCAACTGCATACGAAAAGAAAATCCGCCAGATTTTAGATGAACCTGTTGGAGTTTATTCAACTACAATTCCCGTTACACAGGCTCGCGAACCAGGACTTTATAATTGGGAAAAGAGACACAATAAATTGCTGGAACTCAATAAAAATAGGCCTGCTAAAATATGTTATTTTGGAAATTCTATCACCCATTATTGGGGTGGAATACCAAAAGCTCCACAAAGTAATGGAACCGATTCGTGGGACAAATTTCTCGGAGATTTAAATGTTCAGAATTTTGGATTTGGATGGGATCGTGTTGAAAATGTTCTTTGGAGAATTTACCACGATGAATTGGATGGTTTTAATGCAGAACAAATAGTCGTTAATCTGGGTACAAATAATTTGCATTTAAATACAAACGAGGAAATTATTAGTGGGTTGAAATTGGTCATACAATCAATAAAAAATAGGCAACCACATGCTAAAATTTTAATGATTGCATTGTATCCCAGAAGAGATTATGAGAAACGGATTTATGAAATAAATTTAGACATTGCTCAACTTGCCGGAATGGAAAATATTAGTTTTATTGACCCTGGCAGTGTTCTTTTAGATATTAATGGGAATATTGATGAATCTCTTTTTTTGGATGGATTGCATCCAAATTCAAATGGTTATAATATATTAGCACCTGAAATTAGAAAAGAACTAACCAAATAATTAACTACAAATTTTAACCAGGTTATGAATATTAAATATTTTATTATTACTGCCTCATTCATTTTGGCAACTGCATGTTTCAGTTCCGCACAGGAAAAAACTCAACCCAATGTTATAATAATTATAACCGACGACCAGGGTTACGGAGATTTGGGAATCACCGGAAATCCACATGTAAAAACTCCGGTTATTGATAAGTTTGCAAGCGAAAATATCCGCTTCAATAAATTTTATGTTTCGCCGGTTTGTGCACCTACACGCTCAAGTTTAATGACCGGGCGATTTTCTTTGCGTACCGGAGTAAGAGACACTTACAACGGTGGCGCAACAATGGCGACAAACGAAGTTACCATTGCCGAAATGCTAAAACAGGCAAATTATAAAACCGGTATTTTTGGCAAATGGCATTTGGGCGATAATTATCCTTCTCGACCAAAAGACCAGGGTTTCGATGAGTCTGTTATTCATTTAGCTGGCGGAATGGGACAAGTTGGCGACATTACAACTTATTACCAAAAAGACAAAAGTTATTTCGACCCCATACTTTGGCACAATGGAAAAACTGAAGCTTACGAAGGTTATTGCTCCGATATATTTGCTGAACAAGCCATTGATTTTATCGAAAGAAATCATCAAAAACCATTTTTCTGTTACCTCTCTTTTAACGCTCCGCACACTCCTTTGCAAGTACCTGATAAATATTACCAGATGTACAAAAACATCGACCCAAGTTCGGGCTTTGAAAACGACGACCGCCCATTTGTTGAAATGAGTGAAAAAAATAAAGAAGACGCCAGAAAAGTGTATGCAATGGTAACTAACATTGATGATAATGTAGGTAAATTATTGCAAAAATTAGATGATTTAAATATAACTGACAATACCCTTGTAATTTTTATGACGGATAATGGCCCGCAACAAACCCGCTATGTTGCAGGAATGCGTGGACGAAAAGGTAGTGTATTTCGTGGCGGTGTTCGGGTTCCTTTTTACCTGAGATACCCGGCACTTTTCGAGGGAGAAAAAGACATTGAAACAACAACTGCGCATATCGATATTTTACCAACACTCTCTGAAATTTGTAATGTAAATCTGCCAGATAAAAAAATTGATGGGAAAAGTTTTTTACCTCTTATTAATGATGAAAAAATTGAATGGGCGAATCGTTCGCTGTTTTTCTACTGGACGCGTCGTTACCCTGAATTGTACAATAACATCGCACTTCAAAAAGGAAAATATAAATTGGTTGGACATAACGATTACAACGCAGCTATTGAAGATTTTGAGCTATTTGATATTGAAGAAGACCCCTACGAACAAAACAACATTGTATTAATAAACAAAAGTGTTGCAAACGAAATAAAATCTGAGCTTGACAAATTTTACACCGAACTTATTAATTCGGAGAATCTGGTAAATCCACAACATATAATTGTTGGAAGCAAACACGAAAACCCAATAATTTTAAATAGAAACGATGCCGATGGAGCCCGTGGAATTTGGTCACAAGAAGAGATTTATGGAAAATGGAAAGTTAGCATCGTAGAAGGAAATTATAACGTGAAGTTCAAATTTATAAAACCTCTTGAATCAACAGGAAAAATGAGTCTGGAAGCAGGGGCAATTATTAACCAAATGCAAAACGAAACCATCAACACCGATATTATTGAAATGAAAAATATCCACTTCCCTAAAATGGATTGCGATTTAATTCCATTCTATTCAACAAAAGGAAAAAATATATTCCCTTTTTGGGTTGAACTGGAAAAAATAGATTGATTAAAATTATGGATGGCAGTAACAGAAAAAATATTGAAGTTGGTTTTGAAGTAGAAATAGTTCAAAAACACCACCAAAGAACTGGAGAACTAACCGATGGAATTGTAAAACGAATCCTTACCAAATCGCCAAATCATCCACACGGAATAAAAGTTTTATTGGAAACTGGTGAAGTAGGCAGGGTGAAAAAGATAGTTCCCGAGAATTAGTTCTGGGTTTAGCGTTCAAAATTCAAAGTTTCAAGTTACACTGAAAATTGAGACTGCGATGGAGATTTTCTTTTCAGAGACTGTTCTCTGACACTGCGACTTTCCTAATTTTTTATTTTCTCCTCTGCGACTGGGATTACATCCTAAATTGAATACATAATTTTGCCCCATGCAATTGTACATTTTCAAAAATATCTATACGTGGGGCAATTGTAAAGACATGTTTATTCAATCCCAGGGCGTTGCCCCGGGCTGTTAGCTTTCGCCCCTTTGGGACTCCCAACTGCGACTGTCACTTTCTTTTTTTCCACTGCGACTGTCACTGAAAACTGTGACTTTCCTACTAATCCAACAGACTATTCCCAGCTAGCCAGCCGGTTGAATATGCAATTTGCAAATTATAACCTCCGGTTTCAGCGTCTAAATCAATCATTTCGCCTGCAAAATACAACCCAGATACAACTTTCGACTCCATCGTTTTTGGTCTGATTTCGTTGGTTAAAATACCGCCGGCAGTAATAATTGCCTCCTTAAACGAGCGATTATGAGAAATTTCAAAGCGCATATTTTTTAACAGATGACGAATTTGTTTCCGTTCTTTTCCCGAAATCTGATGACATTCTTTTTCAGGTTCTATTTCCAGCAATTCAATAAAAACAGGAATCATTGATGACGGCAACCAATTTCGAAATATATTACTGATTTGTTTTTTGCCAAATTCATTTAAATCGCGCTGCAAACGTCTGTCTAGTTTTTGCTCATCGAGAGCCGGTTTCAAATCAATTGTAATCTCAACTTTATCTTCGTTTTGTAATGCTTTCACAACAATTCTGCTGAGTGTCAAAATTATTGGTCCCGACAAACCAAAGTGCGTAAAAATCATTTCGCCAAAAGCTTCTCCGGCTTTTTTCCCATTCACCCAAACCACAGCTTTTACATTTTTTAGATTCAACCCCTGTAATTTTTGGGCAACACTGCCTTTGGTTTCCAATGGAACAAGTGCAGGAATTGGCTTCTCAATTTTATGCCCAACTTGTCTTGCCAAATCATAACCATCACCGGTTGAGCCGGTTGCCGGATACGATTTACCTCCGGTTGCCAGAATTACTTTTTCAGATAAAAAAACCTCTCCATTTGCGCGAACACCTTTTACTGCGCTATCTTCAACAACAACCTTTTCAACACGATATCCGGTTTGAATTTCAACTCCCAAATCATTCACCCATTTTAACAGAGCCCGCAAAATATCCAACGATTTATTGCTTGTTGGAAAATAACGTCCACCACGTTCCAAGGTAACTTCAACTCCGTATTTTTCCAGTAATTCAATAATATCCTTCGAAAAAAACTGTGAAAAAGCATTTCGTAAAAACTTACCATTTGGAAATACATGAGTAATAAATTCGCCAATGGCTGCATCGTTGGTAATGTTGCACCGGCCTTTTCCTGTAATTAACAATTTGCGGCCTTCTGAACGCATTTTTTCCAACACCAAAACTTTGCCACCCAACTCGGCAGCTCTGCCCGCAGCCAACAATCCAGCTGGTCCCGCTCCTACTATTATTACATCGTAATTATTCATGCGGTGCAAAGATATAGTTTACTAATTAGTGTCTCTTAGAAAACGCCAATAAATGCGTTATGCTCATCTTGAAAACAGTCATTTACGAAAGTAAACTCCTTGATTTTCAATATTTCGCAAGCCTTGTTCTTGACATTTTCTAAAAAACACTTGAAAAATACATAGTTTTCTTAGAAGCTCTAATTAATGTTTTCCGCAGAATTCAGCAAATTAAATTAGAAAGACAATTGTCTGGGTTTATTGAGCCAGAAATCACTCAATTTATTTATCACATCAACACACTGTTAATAATTCTATTACTAATAACCTCTTTCATAAACAATTATACGATAAATGTAAATTAATGCTTAGTTTTGCAAACTTTTCAAAAAATAAAGATCTAAAAATCAATTATACAGATGATTACAGTTGCAGATTTAAGAATTCAATTTGGTAAAAGAATATTGTTCCAGGATGTAAATATGAAGTTTATGGCAGGAAACTGCTACGGGGTGATTGGAGCAAACGGTGCAGGGAAATCGACATTTTTAAAAGCAATTTCGGGTGAAATTGATGCAACTGCCGGTCATATAAGTTTGGGCCCTGGAGAGCGACTTTCTGTTTTAAGCCAGGATCACTTTGCTTTCGACGAATTTACTGTGCTAAACGCTGTTATGAAAGGGTACTCCCAACTTTGGGACATCATTCAGGAAAAAGATGCGCTGTATGCCAAACCCGATTTTTCTGACGAAGATGGAATGAAAGCTGCTGATTTAGAGCAAAAATTTGGAGACATGAACGGCTGGAATGCCGAAAATGATGCAGCTACATTATTAAGTAATTTGGGAATTAAAGAGGAATTTCATTATACATTGATGAAAGACATGAGTGGAAATCAAAAAGTTAGGGTTTTGCTTGCCCAGGCACTTTTTGGAAACCCCGACAATTTACTGCTCGATGAGCCGACAAACGACCTCGATCTCGAAACAGTGGTGTGGCTGGAAAACTACCTCGCTAATTACGAAAACACGGTTTTGGTTGTTTCTCACGACAGACACTTTTTAGATGCAATAAGTACGCATACAATTGATATTGACTTTGGCAAAATACAAATGTTTGCCGGGAATTACAGTTTTTGGTATCAAAGCAGCCAGCTTGCCTTAAGACAACAAAAAGCACAAAACAAAAAAGCCGAAGAAAAGAAGAAAGAGCTACAGGAATTTATTTCACGTTTTAGTGCAAATGTTGCAAAATCGAAACAGGCAACCAGTCGCAAAAAAATGATCGAAAAATTAAATATTGAAGACATTCAGGCTTCAACAAGAAAATATCCGGGTATTATTTTTACCCCTGAACGGGAAGCTGGCGACAAAATTCTTGACGTTAGCGGGTTGAGTGCAAGTATTGATGGTAAAGTTCTATTTAGCGACGTAAATTTTTCAGCCAATAAAGGCGAAAAAATTGTATTTCTTTCGAGAGATCCACGGGCGATGACCGCTTTTTTTGAGATTATAAACGGAAAACAAAAAGCCGATTCAGGTACATATAAGTGGGGCCAGACAATTACATCTGCATATTTACCAATTGATAATTCAGAATTTTTCAGAAGCGAATTAAGCCTTTTCGATTGGCTTTGCCAGTTTACAACCGATACTACAGAATTTTATATCAGGGGGTATTTAGGAAAAATGTTATTTGCTGGAGACGAAATTTATAAACGGGTTGAAGTATTATCAGGTGGCGAGAAAATGCGTTGTATGATTTCGAAAATGATGTTATTGGATCCAAATGTTTTGGTTTTAGATACACCTACAAATCATCTCGATCTGGAATCTATCCAGGCATTTAATAATAACCTGTTAAAATATCCGGGAAATATTTTTATGTCATCTCACGATCACGAATTTATTCAATCAGTTAGCAACCGGATTATCGAACTTACGCCAAACGGCACAATCGATAAATTGATGGAATACGATGAATATATTGAAGACGAAAGAATTAAAGTTCTTCGGGAGAAATTGTACCGGAAGTAATAAAAAAACTTTAACCCAATATTTTATAATTCTACTTCTATAATTTCAGTTAATTCCTCAGTGATGTATGTATTTAAAGCTTTCATTAAATAAAGCTAAAAATCTCAATAAGAAAATTCTGTAATAAAATTTCGGTTTTTAAAACTAATATTCAATAAGTTACATTGCTAAAAAAATGTAATGAATAATTAAAATGTTTTGAAAACTCGTGACCATAAAATAATTAAAGGAATTAAGGCAGGCCGCGAAAGTTCGTATAATCAATTATTTAACGAGTATTATATTTCTCTTTCCTTGTTTGCAGCCAAATATGTAAACGATTTGGATACAGCAAAAGAAGTTGTCCAGGATTTTTTTGTGCATTTATTTGAAATCCGCGATTCATTAATTATAACCACTTCACTTGAATCTTATCTTTTTCAGTCTGTAAGAAACAGGTGTTTGAATCACATAAAACATATTCAGTTGAATGAAAAGCACCTTGACAATATAAAAATTAGCTGCGAAACGAATAATAATATTGAAGATAAATTCAGGGAAGCCGAACTTGAATACCAGATTTTTCGCGTTGTAAAAAAGTTACCCTTGCAATGCAACAAAATTTTCAGAATGAGCAGAATAGACGGGAATACCAATCAGGAAATTGCAGAGACTTTGAATATCTCCAAACGAACTGTAGAAACTCAAATTTCAAAAGCACTGAAAATATTAAGGAATAGTTTAAAAGATTATTTCAAGACGTAAACCGATTAAAAGTCAAATAATAAAATCTCATTTGTACTTCAAGTATCCACTCAAACGTCTTTACGAACTTGTTTCGGAATCTGAATAATCAACCACCACCCTCTAATACCGATTTAACAACCAAATGTCACATACTTTCGTTTTACTCAGCATACTCCTTTGTTGTAGTATCGGCATTAACCATTATAAACTTCGAAATTGCCATGCGGCATTTCAAAGTATAATTGGTATAAGAAGGTGGTTTGTCAAAAGCCAAAAGGCAAAGCCTTTTCTCGCACTTGAAAGCCCTCTCCAACCCTTGTTACAGGTTACAAGTTACAGGTTCTTTGCCACTTAAACTTGAAACCTGTAACCTGAAACATTCCATTTAATTAATGCCAAAGCCCAAAGAACATTACCACGCCCAAAGGACGTGGATTTCTAAGTTTTATTAGAAATAGATGCCGAAATAAATTCAGCATGACGTTTAAATCTTTCAAGTACGTCACAACTCCAGACTTATTTTTTGTGTTGTAGATACGTGTAAGCAAATTTTCAATTGTCATACTAGAAAGTACCATGAAAAACAATTCAAAATATCATTCCGGCGAGAACGCTATTATAAAATTTCTTAATGGTGAATTCACAAACAGTGACCACAAAAAATTTATAAACTGGTTGAATGAAAATCCTGAAAACAAGAAATTGTTTGACGAAACCAAAAAGCTTTGGGATCATTCAAATAACCTTTTATCTATTGAATCGATTGACGTTGATAAAGATTGGCAAAAGACCAAACAGAGGATGAATTTTGCACAGGATAAGTTAAAATCATCGACGTTTAAACGAAACAAAATTCAATTCTGGAAAATAGCAGCCACAATTATTATTTTATTGGGAATTGGAATTTTATCGAAACAATATTTAATTACAACCCCCGAAATGATTTTTGTTGAAACCGGTGAATTCAAAAAAGAAATCACTCTCCCCGATGGTTCAACTGTCTTTCTTAATAAAAATTCAGAACTGGCTTATCCCGAAAAATTTAAAAGAAATCAAAGGTTGGTAAGTTTAAGTGGCGAAGGATTTTTTGAAGTAGTAAAAAATCCCACGAAAAGATTTCAAATAAATATTAATGAACAGGCAGTTGTTGAAGTACTCGGAACTTCGTTTAATATTAATTCTGAAAAAGAAAATGGTTTTGTTGATATTAATGTCTTAAGTGGCAAAGTTGCTTTTTATACTCCTGAAAAAGAAAATGAAAAAACGATTCTCACAAAAGATGAGAATGCACTTTTACAAGATGGAATCATTTCGAAAAACCGCGAGAAAGATAAAAACTTTTTAAGCTGGAGAACAGGAGTGATATTTTTTGAGGAAGAGAAAATTGAAAATGTATGTAAAGCACTCTCGCAGTTTTACGACAGGACAGTTATTGTAGAAGGATTAGAAAACAAAGAAATCCGCTTTTCCAGCACAATCGATAACCAGAAACTGAAAAATGTTCTTGATGAAATTAAACTTGTTTTAAACCTCGATTATACGGTAGCAAAAGAAAAAATTGTTATTCACAAACCCCATTAAAATTTGTAATGAAACGTTTTGGAATCATATCAATTATAAAATCCCAAAGAAATAATATTTCTTTTAAACTGATTATTCTATTTACTATTCATTTCGGTTTTATTAATTCTTCTTTTTCACAAACTCCGCTGCTCGACAAGGAGTTAAAATTTAAAGAACACACAACAACTGTAAAAATATTCTTGGAAGAATTAAGGAATTCAGGTGGATTTTCATTCAGTTTTGGACAAGATGTTCCTTTGGAAAAGGGAGTTCAAATATCAGCAGAAAAACAAAATGTAAGAAAACATCTGGAACATATCTTTAAAGGCGACTCGCTTAAATTTGTTGAACAGGGTAATAAAATTCTAATCATTCCCTTTACTCCACGACCTTTTAAAAATATACCGAAACAAACTATTAGGGGAAGGATTATTGATTTAGATTCAAAATTGCCTTTAATAAATGTAAATATAGTCCTCGATTCCGTAGCTCCATTAACCGGAACCATTACCAATGAAAATGGATATTTTAAATTTGAAAAAGTTCCCATTGGAAGACATAATTTGAGATTCTCATGTATCGGATACGGCCCCAAATCAATTTCAAATATTTTAGTTGCATCAGGAAAAGAGTATGTGGTAATGGTTGAGATGGAAGAATCGGTGGTAAATCTTTCGGAAGTAAAAATTCCATTTTCAAATAACAAGTCAAAACCTATTAATAACCTGGCAATGGTAAGCGGGCGAAGTTTTTCTGCAAACGAGATTGAAAATTTTCCAGGTTCAATGTCCGATATTTCCAGAACTGCACTTTCGTTCCCTGGTGTCGTCTCAACCAACGATGGAAAAAACCACATTGTAATACGCGGGAACAGCCCAAAAGGATTACAATGGAGATTGGAAGGAATAGAAATCCCAAATTTGAATCACTTTGCCGACATTGGTGCATCCGGTGGCGGGGTAAGCGTAATAAGTAATAACATGATTGCCGGATCCGACTTTTTAACAAGTGCTTTTCCGGCTGAATATGGCAATGCTTTATCCGGGGTTTTCGATCTCAGGTTAAGAAACGGCAATAACGAAAAACACGAAAAAACAATACAAGTTAGTTTAATTGGCTCTGAAATAATGGTTGAAGGACCATTGAAAAAAAATACAAATACAACTTATATTGCACAATACAGATACAGTACTTTACGATTATTTCAACGGTTGGGAGTTCCTTTATTGAGCGTTCCTGATTTTCAGGATCTCTCGTTTAAAATATACCACCCCACAAAAAAAACAGGTGTGTTTTCTGTTTTTGGAATTGGCGGGTTAAGCCACGAAACAGGAGAAAGCGGGTACATAATGAACTCGAATATGACAACCATTGGTATTTCAAATAGTTATACGCTTAATCCAAAAACTTTCGTAAAAAGCGTAATCTCCTTTTCGGGCTGGAAATATTCCTGGGATGAGGAATACAATATGGGAACGGAAGAAACTCCAATTAACCGGGTTTGGAATACCAATGTTAGAGATTATACCGCTAAAGTTTCCATCAGTATCAACAAAAAGTTTAATACAAAACATAAAATAAAAGCCGGGATAATTTATGAAATGGCATTCAATAATTCATACATTGGCTGGTTTTCTGACACCTTGTTTAATTGGTATTCTAATCCTGACAACCCTGACTACGGAAATAAAAACTATGAATTTTCATACGTCGATTCAAAAAAGAACGCAGCCACACTTCAAACTTACTTAAACTGGAAATACCGGATAAACGATGCATTAACTTTGAACTCAGGAATTCACTTTTTACAATTCTATTTAAACAATAATTATTCAATTGAACCAAGATTTGGTGTGCAATGGAAAGCTCATCCGCGACACATTCTTAGTGGAGGTTTTGGAGTTCACAGCCGAAAAGAATCAATGACATTGTATTCAGGAAAAATCACTTTGCACGATGGGGCAGTTATTCAACCAAACCTGGATCTTGAATTAACTAAAGCAAAACATTATGTAATTGGTTACAACTTCCTGATTTCAGATTTTCTTCACCTCAAAGCAGAAGCATATTATCAATCTCTGTACGATATTCCCGCGTATCCGTTCCCACCCTATTTTTCCACAATAAATTCCGATTATGGTTTTGAAGGGAATATTCTTACAAATTATGGAACGGCGTACAACAAGGGGATTGAACTAACATTGGAAAAATTTATTTCTAACGGTTATTATTTTCTTATAAACGGCACACTCTATGAATCTAAATTCAAGAATAAACCCGGTATTGAACTTCACACAAGATACGATGGAACTTATGCTTCAAACGGCCTGTTTGGAAAAGAATTTAAAGTGGGGAAAGGGAAACAGAATATTCTAAGCGCCAGTACCCGGTATATTCTGGCAGGTGGAATTCGTCATCTTCCAATCGACAAAGAACAATCTCTTGCCCAGGGCCGCCAGGTTCGTATCTGGGACAATGGATATACAGAAAAAGCATCAGACTATTTTCGCATCGACTTGCAACTTAAGTTTACGCAGAACAAACCAAAATACACCAGCGAGTGGCACATCGATATTATTAACGTAACTAACCGTAAAAATATGCTAAAAGAATATTGGGATAATAGTATTAATGATTTCAAAAAGGAATATCAAAATCCTTTAATTCCCATGTTAACTTATAGAATACGGTTTTAAATTAGAATAGTAATTCATAAAATTAAAATAGTGAAAACTAAAAAACTCATACTACTCTTAACAATATTGTTTCTATTTTTTCTGTTCAGTTGCGAAAAAGAAGAAACAAATTTGCCCATTTCAACATCCGGATTTATTTCAACCGGAACATGGATCGGAGATTACTGGCCTACCGAAGAATGGAGAACATGCACTCCAGAAGAAGTTGGAATGGACTCTGAAAAATTGGATGAACTAAACGATGATATTCAGCTCTTGCTGGAACTGCATATTGATGTTCATAGTGTTGTAGTTGTAAAAAACGGATATATTATCGCAGAACAATACTATTCAGGTGATTATGGAATCGACAGCCTGCACCGGATTCATTCCTGCACCAAAAGCATAACTTCTGCCCTTCTGGGCATTGCAATTGAACAGGGATATATTTCGAATGAGAATACTTTAATGACAAGTTATTTCCCGGAATATGAAATTGAAAACATGACCAGCGAAAAACAGCAAATTACCTTAAAACATTTGCTAACAATGAGTGCAGGTCTCGAATGGTACGAAGTTGAATATCTTTACAGCGATGAAAGAAATACGTACAGGCAATGGATATCAAGTGATGATAAGGTTAAATTTGTTCTCGATCGTCCTACTATTACATCACCCGGAGAAGAATACAGTTACAACACTGGTATTTCGCATTTACTATCTGCAATAATTGAAAAGAGTACAGGAACAAAAACAGATTCATTTGCCCTGAAAAATATCTTTAAACCCTTGGGAATTAAAGATTATTATTGGCCAATTGATAATCGGGGGATAACTTATGGTGGAAATGGTGCAAAGTTAAAACCTCGTGATTTGGCTAAATTTGGTTACCTGTTCCTTAAAAACGGTATGTGGGATGGAAACCAAATAGTTCCTGAAAATTGGGTTGAGACTTCGCAACAAAAACATATCAATCGAAAATACATACCCAACTATTATTACGGTTACCATTGGTGGGTGAGCAACCAAAATTCGTACTCGGCAGTTGGCTACGCCGGGCAATGGTTAATTATAATTCCAGAAAACGATTTAGTAGTTGTTTTTAATAACCAGTTTACCGATGGAGACGATCTTCAAATGCGTACTCCCGAACGTTTATTAAATAACTACATTATTCCGGCCATAAAATAATTAATAAAGTCTTGAATTGTTAAGATGCCAAACTAAGTTTATCTTTACTTCATTCCTTCCACGTAATATGGGTTCAGCAAAAAAAAATACTTTGCACGTACAACCACAACCTTCATCAAAGTTTAAATTCATTACCTCGAATAAACATATTTACCTATTTTTACCACTCGAAACTTTTTTGTTTAACTTGAAACTTTTCACTTTAAACTCGAAACTCAATAATTATGAGCAACCAACCACTTGCAGAACGATTGCGACCAAAAACCCTCGACGACTATATTGGGCAGGAACACCTGGTTGGAAAAAATGCAGTGTTGCGGCAAATGATTGAGTCGGGTAATATTTCATCGCACATTTTGTGGGGACCGCCAGGAGTCGGAAAAACTACATTGGCAAAGATTATTGCAAATACGCTCGAACGCCCGTTTTATACTCTTAGTGCAATAAACTCGGGTGTAAAAGACATTCGCGAAGTAATTGAAAAAGCAAAAAAACAGCAATTCTTCAACCGGCCAAATCCTATTTTATTTATCGATGAGATTCACCGTTTTAGTAAATCGCAGCAAGATTCGCTTTTAGGAGCAGTTGAAAATGGTACTATCACACTTATTGGGGCGACTACAGAAAATCCTTCATTTGAAGTTATCTCCCCGCTACTTTCACGCTGCCAGGTATATATTTTAAAACCACTCGACAAAGACGGATTATTAAAAATTATAAAGCTTGCTGTTAAAAAAGATACCGATCTTAAAAAGAAGAAAATTACAATCCGCGAAAATCAGGCTATGTTGCGTTTTTCAGGAGGCGATGCACGAAAATTGCTAAACGTTTTGGAATTGGTTGTTTTGGCTGAGGAAAGTGAAAAAATTGTTATTACAAATAAAAAAGTTATCGATCGACTGCAGAAGAACCTGGCTATTTACGACAAGCAGGGCGAAATGCATTACGACATAATTTCTGCTTTTATAAAAAGTATTCGAGGTAGCGACCCCGATGCAGCAGTTTATTGGCTTGCGAGAATGATTGAAGGTGGGGAAGATGTAAAATTTATTGCACGCAGATTGGTAATTTTAGCTGCCGAAGATGTTGGTTTGGCAAATCCAAATGCCTTGCTGTTAGCGCAAAGTACGTTTGATGCTGTTCATAAAATTGGTAATCCTGAATCCCGGATTATTCTTTCAGAATGTGTAATTTATCTGGCAACTTCGCCGAAAAGTAATTCAGCCTATTCAGCAATAAAAGATGCACAAACATTGGTTAAACAAACCGGAAATTTGCCTGTTCCATTGCACATTAGAAATGCACCAACAAAATTAATGAAGGAAATTGGATACGGAAAAGACTACAAATATTCACATTCGTACGAAGGGAATTTTGCCGAGCAGGATTTCCTTCCCAAAGAAATAATAAACGAACGAATTTATCATCCTCAACAAAATGCATCGGAAATCAAAATTTTAGAAAGACTTAAAAAGTGGTGGGGGGAGCGTTTTTAGTCGCAGTGAACAGTCGCAGTGAACAGTCGCAGTGAACAGTATAAAAAAAGAGCCACGGTTAACCGCAGCTCTAATTTTTATAACATTTATGCATTTAAACCTTCATGCATTTATGCAATTGGTCTAAACCAAAATATTCTTACAATACTCTACACATTTAATAACCTCTTTTTGTGCATCCGAATCTTCGGGAACCTGATATTCCAATTCAATATCGAAATAAATAGGCCAGTTATTTTTTTGAACCAGTTTTAAAATATCGGCTACAGGAGTTTCACCTTCGCCCCATGGCATATTTGTATTTGCCGGATCTGAATTTTTACCAGTTTTATCTTTTAAATGAATACTAAAAATACGGTCGTGCAAGCGTTCAATAATTTTATTTGGATGAAAGCCAGTGGCACCAAAATAATGTCCTGCATCGAAATTCAGCATATTATTTGGTGAATGCGCTAAAAATTCGTCGAAGCTAAAACCGGGTTGGCCGGGTTGAGCGTGGTTGTGATAAATCGCGAACATATCGTGTTTCTCGGCAAATTTACCAAGCCGTTTGCACGCTTCATCGCCAATTTCATTAGTAATTCCTTTTGCTCCCAAAGCTTTCGCAGCATTAAAAGCGTAGTCAATTTCTTCATCTGTCCACCGTGCCGGGGCAAATTTTGCAATATGAATATTCACACCGGCTTTGTTATACATTTTCCGAAGCTCTTTAAATTTATCCATCGAAGCCGAAAGCCGCCACTCTTTTTGCAAAGCTGCGGCTTCTTCTCTCGCTTTTTGTAATTTATCTCTTTCTTCATCAGAAAGTTGAACTCCACGTGGTGGACGAGCCGGTCCCTGTGGAATTCCGGCAAATTGTTCTGCCACATTCCCCATCAATTCAATCGAACTAATTCCGGCTTCTAAACAATACTTTAAAATATCTTCGGCTGTGCTTGGCATACTTCGCCAACTATAGGTAATAGCGCCAATTTGTACACCACCAAATTTTGAATTGGGTTTAGCTGACGATGCACTGTTGCATCCAAAACTCATAGGTATAAACGATAAAGCTGCAGTTGCAGCTGTGCTTGTTCCAATAAATTTACGCCTTGAAATCGAATTTGATTTTTTAGAAGTATTCATAATAATTAAAATTTAAAGAGTTTTTTTGTTGAATTTAGCTGACTAAAATTAATACAATAAAATTAGATAACATTCAAATAAATAATTGACATCTAAAAAAGTTATAAAAAAACCACTTATCTTTAAAGTGAATTGATCGAAAAATCTGTAAACCACAAAATATGATTAAACCGTTGTATTGGGTATTTTCCCTACTAATTATTGTCAGTTTGTATTCTTGTAAAGTAACAACTGATGATTCAGAAATTAAGCCAAACATTTTAGTTTTGATGTCGGACAACCATTATTCTGAGCATTTGGGTTGTTATGGCGACAAGACAGTAAAAAGCCCTGCAATTGATAAGATTGCCGAAAATGGCGTTAGATTTACCAATGCATTTTGTGCTTCACCTTCTTGTACACCTGCCCGAGGTGCAATGTTGGCAGGGCAGGAAATTTGGCGGCTTGGCGAAGGTGCTAATTTGTGGAGTACCCTTTCCAATACAATTCCAACATACCAGGATATTTTGGAAGAAGCCGGATATTTTACCGGGCACGACAGAAAAGGTTGGGGACCCGGAAATTATGAAGCTGGCGGCAGAGATAAAAATCCGGCTGGAACCACTTTTCTTAATTTTGGTGAATTTCTGGAACAAAACATTGACAATAAACCATGGAGTTACCTTTTTTCCTCGAAAAAACCACACCGGCCTTTTGAATATGGAGCAGCCGAGAAAGCAGGACTCCAAATCGACAGTGTATTTGTTCCACCTTATTTGCCCGATTCATACGATGTTCGTTCTGATATTTGCGACTATTACAATGAAATAATGAATTTCGACAAACAGGTTGCAGAGGCAATTAAACTGATTGAAAAAAATGGAATGGCAAAAAATACAATAATTGTTGTTTGTGCCGATAATGGTTGGATGATGCCGCGGGGACTTGCCAATTTATATGATTTTGGAACAAAAGTACCTTTAATTATTTCGTGGCCCAATAATATTCCGGGAAACAGGGTAGTCACTGATTTCGTTAGTCTCAACGATTTGGCAGCTACTTTTCTTGAATTTGCGGAAGAAGAAATCCCTGAAATAATGACATCAAAAAGTTTAAAGAATGTTTTATTAACTGAAAAAGAAGGTCGAGTAGATTCGGAACGCACTCAGGTTTTTATTGCACGCGAACGTCATGCAATGGCACGAAAAGGAGGATTTGGATATCCGGGACGTGCAATTCGCACTGACGATTTTTTATACATTCATAATTACGAGCCTGACCGCTGGCCTGCCGGCGATCCTCCACTTTTTGGCGACATCGATGGGCACATGTTACAATATTTCAGCCCGGCAAAGGAATTTATGATGGAAAATAAAAACGACCCGAAAGTAAAAATTCTTTATGAACAGGCTTTTATGAAACGTCCCAAAGAAGAATTATTTGATTTGAAAAATGATCCTTTCCAGATGAACAATGTGGCTTATTCAGATGAATATCAGAATATTAAAAAACAACTTGCAGCCCAATTGAAAGAATATTTAGTATCCACTGAAGATCCGAGAGAAACTGGTGGAGAAATTATTTGGGACACTTCGACATATTTTAATGAAGCCGACTGGATTGGTACACCCCGAAAAGAAGCTCGGGAAAAGTTTATGTTGAATGCAGAATATTCATACAAATAGCAGGCAGTAAAAAAGCCGGGCTTTTCAGTCCGGCTTTCAATATATAAAAGAATTCAATTATTCTTCTTTCTTTTCTTCTGCTGAATCTTTTTCAACTTTAGGCTCCTCAGCTTCATCTTCAGCTTTTACTTCGGTTTCAGCAACAGCTTCAGTTTCTTCGAGTGGTTGTACATCTTCAACAACTTCTACTTCATCAGCAACTGCTGTTTCGGTAACAGATTCTGCTGTTTCAACCTTTTTAGCACCACCACGGCGCGAACGGCGTTTTTTCGGTTTTGCTGTTTCTTCTTTTGCTGCCAACATTGTTTCGTTGTAGTCAACCAATTCGATAATACACATTTCAGCATTGTCTCCCAAACGATTCCCGGTTTTTAAAATTCGGGTATAACCTCCAGGCCTATCAGCAACTTTACCTGCAATTTCCCTGAATAATTCAGAAACAGCGTCTTTATCTTGCAAATAGCTAAATACAACCCTACGTGAATGTGTCGTGTCGCTTTTGCTTTTTGTGATTAATGGCTCAACATACTTCCTTAAAGCTTTGGCTTTTGCAAGTGTAGTTGAGATTCTTTTGTGTCCTATCAGAGAACTTGCCATGTTTGCCAACATCGCCTTTCTGTGTGCACTTGTACGGCCTAAATGATTAAATTTTTTATTATGTCTCATTGCCTGTTATTCCTTGTCAAGTTTAAACTTAGTAATATCCATTCCAAAATTGAGCCCCATGTTATCCAAAAGGTCATCTAATTCAGTAAGCGATTTTTTCCCAAAATTCCTGAATTTAAGTAAATCATTGCGGTTATAAGTTACCAAATCGCCCAATGTATCCACATCGGCGGCTTTTAAGCAATTTAATGCACGCACTGACAAATCCATGTCAACTAATTTAGTTTTTAGTAGCTGCCGCATGTGAAGCACTTCCTCGTCAAATTCTTCATTTGCAAATTTTTCATCAGAATCGATGGTAATTTTCTCATCGGAAAATAACATGAAATGATAAATCAGGATTTTTGCTGCTTCTTTGAGCGCTTCTTTCGGTTGGACTGAGCCATCTGTTGTAATATCCAAAATCAATTTTTCGTAGTCGGTTTTTTGTTCAACACGATAATTCTCGACAGTGTATTTTACTTTTTTGATTGGCGTAAAAATAGAATCAATTGCAATTACCTCTAAATCAGGCTCAACCGGTTTATTTTCAACCGAAGGGACATAACCGCGCCCCTTGCTAATGGTTAATTCCATTTGAATTTTTACGTCAGGTTCCATCCGGCAAATTACCAGTTCAGGATTTAACACCCTAAACCCGGTCATAAACTTATTAATATCGCCGGCAGTAAATTCTTCCTGCCCCGTAATAGTAATGTTCACCTTTTCGCTATCGAAATCATCAACCTCGTTTTTAAAACGAATCTGCTTTAAACTTAAGATTATGTCCGTGACATCTTCAATAACACCTTTGATCGCAGAAAATTCATGGTCAACACCACCAATTTTTATTGTTGAAATTGCATACCCTTCGAGCGATGATAACAATATTCTACGTAATGCGTTACCAATTGTAATACCGTATCCAGGTTCCAACGGACGAAATTCGAATTTCCCGAATTTGTCATCGGATTCTATCATTATAACCTTGTCAGGCTTTTGGAATGCTAATATTGCCATAATAACCTAAATAAATTTATTATTTTGAATACAACTCTACGATAAGCTGTTCTTTTATGTTTTCAGGTATTTCTTCACGTTCGGGGTTGTTTAAGAATTTTCCGTGCATAAGCTCGCTGTTCCATTCCAACCACTCGTACCTTGAACTCCGGCGCGAATTTAATGAGTCTGTAATTTCTTCCAACGATTTTGATTTTTCCCTAACGCCTACCAGGTCGCCAGGTCTTACCGAATACGAAGGAATATTTACTATGTTTCCGTTTACAATAATATGTTTGTGCGAAACAAACTGACGGGCTGCAGCCCGTGTTTTAGCAATACCCATGCGGAAAACCACATTGTCGAGCCTTGCTTCGAGCAACTGCAACAATACTTCGCCTGTTACCCCTTTAGCAGAAGAGGCTTTTTTAAACAGCGTACGGAATTGTCTTTCTAAAACTCCATAAGTATATTTTGCTTTTTGCTTTTCTTTTAACTGTAACCCATATTCCGATTTTTTTCTCCGCTTTGCAGATAAACCATGCATCCCTGGTGGATAGTTCTTATGTTCAAACGCTTTATCGGATCCGAATATTGGTTCACCGAATTTACGGGCTATTTTAGATTTTGGTCCTCTATATCTTGCCATTATCTTTTTGTTTAATATTATACACGTCGTCTTTTAGCAGGCCTGCAACCATTGTGTGGGAGCGGCGTAACATCAACAATCTCAGTTACCTGGATTCCAACATTGCCCAAAGCCCTCATTGCCGATTCGCGTCCGTTGCCAGGCCCTTTAACGAATACTTTAACTTTACGTAGCCCAAGGTCGAAAGCAGTTTTCCCACACTCCTCGGAAGCTATTTGAGCTGCGTAAGGAGTATTTTTTTTCGAACCCCGAAATCCTTTTTTCCCAGCTGACGACCACGATATTACTTCACCGTTTGCATTTGTCAGCGTAATAATAATATTGTTGAAAGAAGAGTGGATGTGCGCCTGTCCGTTTGCCTCCACAACAACAGTTCTTTTTTTACTTGATCCTGTCTTTTTTGCCATAATTCAAATTCCTTATTTAGTGGCCATTTTTTTATTAGCAACAGTCTTACGCTTCCCTTTACGGGTACGGGCATTATTTTTAGTACTTTGTCCGCGTACTGGTAATCCAATACGGTGGCGGATACCCCGGTAACTACCTATGTCCATTAAGCGTTTTATATTCAACTGAACTTCTGAACGGAGTTCGCCCTCTACTTTAAAACTATCGTTAATAACTTTACGTACCGCAGAAAACTGATCATCGTTCCAGTCTTCTACTTTTAAGCTTTTATCAACGCCAGCTTCTTCAAGGATACTGTTTGCCCTGCTGCGACCAATACCATAAATATAGGTAAGTGCAACCTCACCTCTCTTATTATTTGGAATATCAACACCAACTATACGTGCCATAAATTTAATTTTAACAGATTAATTGTTATCCCTGACGTTGTTTAAACTTAGGGTTCTTTTTATTAATCACATACAAACGTCCCTTTCTGCGAATAATTTTGCAGTCGGAGCTACGCTTTTTTACCGAAACACGGGTTTTCATTATAAAAATTATTTAGTTTTTATATCTAAAAGTAATCCTACCTTTTGTTAAATCATAAGGCGACATTTCCACTTTTACTTTATCACCTGGCAAAATTTTGATATAGTGCATTCGCATTTTACCTGAAATATGAGCTGTAATAATGTGCCCATTTTCCAATTCAACACGAAACATTGCATTTGATAATGCTTCTATAATTTTCCCATCTTGTTCGATGGAAGCCTGTTTTGCCATAAAATTTGTTTTTTCTTACAATTTCTATTTCAATAAAATTAAACGTGGATAAAACCTGTTCCTTTTTTTTAGGGTAGGTTATAAACCAACTTTACATTACACCCGGACGTCCCTTAATCCGGCCTGATTTCATCAAACCATCGTAATGACGCATTAACAGGTGACTTTCGATTTGCTGCAAGGTATCTAACACAACCCCCACAAGAATCAACAGCGATGTTCCCCCGTAAAAATAGGCAAACGACTGATTAATCCCCATTAACATTGCAAATGCCGGGAGAATAGTAATCAAGCCCAGAAAAATCGATCCGGGCAAAGTTATCCTCGACATAACAGTATCAAGAAATTCGACAGTTCTTTTCCCCGGTTTAACACCTGGGATAAAACCACCATTCTTTTTCATATCCTCGGCCATCTGCGTAGGATTAATAGTTATTGCCGTATAAAAATAGGTAAAAGCAACAACCAGCATAAATTGTGAAAAATTATACCAAAATCCAGTAATGTTTGAAAGGGCCGCTGCCACACCGCGTAAATTTTCGGAATTGGCAACGCCAACAAGTGTAATTGGCACCATCATAATTGCCTGGGCAAAAATAATTGGCATAACACCAGCAGCATTCACTTTTAAAGGGATGTACTGACGCACACCTCCGTATTGTTTGTTGCCCACAATCCGTTTTGCATATTGCACCGGTATCCTGCGTGTTCCCTGAACCAAGAGAATAGATGCCATAAACACCAGAAATAAGATAACAAACTCGATAAGGAACATAACTAATCCACCACCTTGTTGTTCGATACGCATAGCAAATTCCTGCACAATCGATTGGGGCAAACGTGCTATAATACCAATCATAATGATAAGTGAGATACCATTACCAATTCCTTTTTCGGTAATTCGTTCACCTAACCACATAACAAACATCGACCCGGCAGTTAAAATGAGTACCGATGAAATGGTAAACATTGCACCTTTCATTGCAAATGCTGTTTCAGGTAACTGATAAACCAGATTTGTTAAGTATGCCGGTGCCTGGAAAACCAAAATCAACACGGTTAAATACCTTGTAATTTGGTTAATTTTCCTTCTTCCCGACTCTCCCTCTTTCTGCAACCTCTGGAAATAGGGTACTGCGATTCCCATTAATTGAATCACAATAGAAGCGGAAATATACGGCATTATTCCTAAAGCAAATATAGATGCCTGCGAAAAGGCCCCTCCGGAAAACATATCAATCAAGCCCAACAAACCGTCTGAAGTTTGACTCTTCAAATTTTGTAATTGAGCGGGATCGATTCCCGGAAGCGAAACAAAAGATCCTAATCTGTAAATTAACAAAAAGAACAAAGTTGTTCCTATCCGCAACCTTAAGTCTTCAATCTTATAAATATTCTTTAGGGTTTCAATAAATCGTTTCATTACAGTTTACAGTATTTCAGTGGTTCCTTCTAATTTTTCAATTGCTTCTTTGGCAGTTTTCGAAAAAGCATGTGCTTTAACATCGAGTTTTATACTTAATGTGCCTCCGCCAAGGATTTTAATCCTGTCGTTTTTTGATGCGATCCCCCCACTTATCAATGTATCTTGATCGATGGAAGTCAGGTTCCTTTTTTCAGCTAAAAGCTGCAACATTTCCAGGTTGACAGCTTTGTACTCCACCCTGTTAATATTTTTAAATCCCGATTTAGGTACTACCCGTTGTAAAGGCATCTGACCACCTTCGAAACCAATTTTTCGTGAATAGCCGGATCTGGATTTTTGCCCCTTATGACCGCGTGTGGATGTTCCTCCCCTTCCTGATCCTTGTCCTCTTCCAATACGCTTTACGCTTTTGGTAGATCCCGGAGCAGGTTGTAAATTACTCAAATTCATAATTCAGATATTTGAAATATTATTTTACTTCTTCAACACTTAATAAATACCTCATTTTATTGACCATGCCAATAATCTGAGGGGTAGCTTCGTGTTCCTTTGGTTTATTCAGTTTCTTCAAACCCAATGCTTCCAATGTTGCTTTTTGGCGTTTTGTAGAACCTATGCTACTTTTTACTTGTGTAACTATTACTTTAGCCATAACTGTGTTATCCTTTAAAAACTTTTTGTAACGAAATACCTCTATGCTGGGCAACAGTGTTGGCGTCTCTCAACTCGAGTAAAGCAGCCATTGTTGCTTTTACCAGGTTGTGTGGATTTGAAGAGCCTTTCGATTTAGCCAGGATATCGTGTATCCCAACACTTTCTAAAACAGCGCGCATTGCACCACCTGCCTTAACTCCGGTACCCGAAGAAGCAGGTTTTAACAATACATTGGCGCCGCCAAATTTAGCCGTTTGTTCGTGTGGGATTGTCCCGTTAATTACCGGGATTTTCACGAGGTTCTTTTTAGCTGCATCAACACCTTTACCGATAGCAGTTGTTACTTCGCTTGCTTTTCCAAGGCCCCAACCTACAACACCGTCTTCGTTACCAACAATAACAATGGCCGAAAAACTAAATGTCCGTCCACCTTTGGTAACTTTTGTAACACGGTTAATGGCTACCAACCTGTCTTTTAATTCAAGGTCGCTTGTTTTTACGTTTTTATTACTTGTCGCCATAATGTATTATATTTTAAGGCCACCTTTACGGGCAGCTTCAGCTAATTGTTTAACCCTACCATGGTATAAATAACCATTTCTATCGAATATAACTTCTTTTATTCCGGCTGCTAATGCTTTTTCGGCAGTTAATTTACCAACCATTGCGGCTTTTTCAGATTTTGTCCCTTCCTGACTTGCTATCTCTTTTGCTGCTGACGAAACTGCCATTAGGGTTGTTCCCTGAGCATCGTCGATAAGTTGGACGTAAATTTCTTTATTGCTTCTAAATACACTCAATCGTGGACGGCTAGCTGTTCCGGTTACAATTCTGCGGACCCGGGTTTTTATTCTTGTCCGCCTCTCTTTTTTTGTTAATGCCATAATAATTAATTTTTCAAAAATTATTTTGCAGCGGCTTTACCAGCTTTACGCCTTAATACTTCGCCAACAAACTTAACACCTTTTCCTTTGTACGGTTCTGGTTTACGGAACGATCTGATTTTTGCGGCAACTTGTCCAACCAATTGTTTATCTGTACTTGACAAAGTTACGATGGGATTTTTCCGTTTTTCAGATACTGCCTCTACTTTAACTTCAGGAGGAATTTGCAAATAAATATGATGCGCAAAACCTAAAACAAGGTCTAATATGTTACCAGGTAACAACTCGGCCCGGTAACCTACACCAACTAATTCCAACTTAATTTCGAAGCCTTTCGAAACACCAATAACCATGTTGTTTACCAAAGACCGGTACAGTCCATGCATTGATTTAAGGCGTTTTGATTCGCCAACCCTTTTGAAAGTGACATTATTATCTTCTATTGACAATTCAATTTCGGGATCAATTTGCTGTGTTAATTCACCACTGGAGCCTTTTACAGTAACAAGATTTTCCTTGCTAACTTTAATTTCTACTCCTGCTGGTATTTCAATGGGTAATTTACCTATTCTTGACATGACCTGTTCCTCTTATTAATACACGTAACATAAAACTTCTCCACCAACATTTAGCACGCGTGCTTCTTTGTCGGTAATAACACCCTTCGATGTTGAGATAATTGCTATGCCCAAACCATTTAATACACGCGGAATATTGCTTGAATCGCAATATTGGCGCAGACCTGGTTTACTTATGCGTTTTAACGCCTTAATAGCAGATATTTTTGATTCCGGGTTATATTTCAATGCAATTTTAATATTACCCTGGAAACCCACTTCGTCTTCAAATTTAAAATTTAAAATGTACCCTTTTTCTTTAAGAAGTTTGGTCATTTCTTTTTTTAGGTTTGAAGAAGGAATATCAACCACGCGATGGTTCGCCTGAATTGCATTTCTTACCCTTGTTAGATAATCCGCTATTGGATCTGTTACTTTACTCATTTTTTCAAGTTCTTATAAACGATTACCAACTTGCCTTTTTTACACCGGGAATTAAACCGGAAGAAGCCATTTCGCGGAAATTAATCCTGCTAATTCCAAACTGTCGCATGTACCCTTTGGGCCTTCCGGTAAGTTTACACCTGTTGTGCAAACGAACTTTGGAAGAGTTTTTGGGTAATTTTTGCAAACCAACCCAGTCACCTTCAGCTTTCAGTTTAGCTCTTTTTTCGGCATATTTCTCAACTAATTTTGCACGCTTTACTTCGCGGGCTTTCATTGATTCTTTGGCCATTGTTTAGTTCTTTTTTACGTTTTTAAATGGTAACCCTAGTTCTTTCAGCAAAGCAAAACCTTCTTCGTCGGTATTTGCAGAAGTAACAAAGGTAATGTTCATCCCGTTTATTTTGCTCACTTTATCGAGAACGATTTCCGGGAAAACAATTTGTTCGGGTATGCCTAAAGTATAGTTGCCCCCACCGTCCATTTTACTTTCAATTCCACGGAAGTCGCGGATACGTGGCAATGCCACAGCAATTAAACGGTCGAGAAATTCATACATTTGGTCGCGACGCAATGTAACACGCACGCCAATTGGCATTTTCTTCCTCAATTTGAAATTAGAAATATCCTTTTTTGAAATGGTTTGCACAGCTTTTTGGCCTGCAATCATTGTCATTTCGGTGGTAGCAACCTCGATAATTTTTTTATCGGCTATCGCTGCTCCTACACCCTGATTAAGGATAATTTTTTCCAATTTCGGAACCTGCATTACTGAAGAGTAATCGAACTCGTTCTTTAGTGCAGGGATTATTTCTTCCTGATATTTCTTTTTAAGAGTTGGTATGTAAGCCATTACTTTATCTCCTCTCCAGATTTTTTGGAAAAACGAACTAATTTACCTTTTTCATCCAATCTCCTACCAATGCGTGTTTGTTCTCCCGATTTTGGGTCAACAAGCATTAAATTGGAGATGTGTACGGGTGCTTCTTTTTCAACAATACCTCCCTGCGGACTTTCTGCATTTGGTTTAGTATGTTTTTTCATCAGATTTACACCTTCTACAATTGCTCTGCTGGTTTTCGTAATTACTTCTAACACCCGGCCTTTCTGACCTTTGTTATTTCCAGTAATAACTACCACCGTGTCACCTTTTTTTATGTGTAACTTTTTTTGCATTTTGCCTTTTTTCTATTTACAGTACTTCGGGTGCGAGTGAAATAATTTTCATATTTTTATCTCGCAGTTCACGTGCAACAGGGCCAAAAATACGTGTACCACGCATTTCTCCGGTTGGGTTTAACAGTACCACTGCATTGTCGTCGAACCGGATATAAGAACCGTCAACACGGCGTACTTCCTTTTTGGTCCTCACAACAATAGCACGCGAAACTGTACCTTTTTTTACTTCACTCCCTGGCATTGCACTTTTTACGGTAACCACTATAGTATCGCCTAACGAAGCATAACGTTTTCTGGTTCCGCCTAATACACGGATACAGAGAACTGTTTTTGCCCCACTGTTATCGGCTACTGCACATCTTGATTCTTGTTGTATCATGATTACTTAGCTCTTTCAATTATTTCAACTAACCTCCAACATTTAGATTTACTGAGCGGACGAGTTTCCATAATCTTTACAGTATCACCAATATTGCAGGTATTGCTCTCATCGTGGACATGGAATTTAGTTGTTTTATTAACGAACTTTCCATAAATAGGATGTTTAACTTTACGTTTTTCGGCAACTACAATGGTTTTGTCCATTTTGTCGCTAACAACAACCCCGATTCTCTCTTTCCTGAGATTTCTAACTTTATTTTCTTCCATCGCTGAATTAATTCTGATTTTCGTTTAATTCCCTATCATGAAGAATTGTCTTCAACCGTGCAATATTCTTTTTGCTATCCTTTAATATCATAGGATTGTCAAGTGGGGATACTGCGTGGTTTAATTTCAGGCGAACCAGGTTTTCCTGTTCAGTCTGTATCCTTTCGACGATTTCTTTGTTCGTCAGTTCTTTGATTTCAGATGTTTTCATAATTCACCTTTTTTTATTCTTCAACAAAATCCCGCCTAATTAAAAACTTGGTCTTTACAGGTAACTTCTGAGCAGCTAAACGCAAAGCTTCTTTGGCTAACTCAAATGGTACGCCGTCGGCTTCGATTATAATACGCCCTGGAGAAATCGGAGCAACAAATGCTTCTGGTGCCCCTTTACCTTTACCCATTCTTACTTCGGCTGGTTTTTTAGTAATTGGTTTATCGGGAAATATCCGTATCCAAATTTGACCTTGCCGTTGCATGTGCCTGGTTACCGCAACCCTGGCTGCTTCAATCTGCCTACCGGTAATCCATGCTTCTTCCAACGACTTAATTCCAAACGAACCGAAAGCTAATTGGTTACCCCTTTGTGAGTTTCCTTTCATTCGGCCCTTCTGTACTCTTCTAAATTTTACCTTTTTTGGCTGTAACATCCTAATTTATTTATTGAGTGTCAAACCACTAGTTTCTTCTTCTGTTCCGGGCGGGGCCTCTACCACCGCCTTTGCCAGCCCTGTTTGGTTTCTGTCCAACATTGGGTGAAAGATCGCGGTTTCCATATACCATACCTTTACATATCCAGACTTTAACTCCGATAAGCCCTGTTTTAGTTAAAGCTTCTGCTAATGCGTAATCGATATCGGCACGCAAAGTATGTAACGGAGTACGGCCATCTTTATACATTTCAGAACGGGCCATTTCTGCTCCGTTAAGCCTTCCCGAAACCAAAACTTTGATTCCTTCGGCTCCCATTCTCATGGTTGAAGCGATGGCCATTTTAGTTGCCCTGCGGTAAGCAATTTTACCCTCGATTTGCCTTGCAATGTTAACTGCAACTATTTTCGCATCGAGTTCAGGGCGCTTGATCTCAAAAATATTGATTTGAACCTCTTTACTGGTAATTTTTTTCAATTCTTCTTTTAGTTTGTCAACTTCCTGACCACCTTTACCAATAATAATACCTGGGCGTGAAGAGTGTACGGTAATTGTAATTAACTTCAAGGTACGTTCAATAACGATTCTTGAAATACTGGCTTTGGCCAAACGTGCGTTCAGGTACTCCCTGATCTTTTGGTCCTCAACCAATTTATCACCGTAATCATCACCACCAAACCAGTTCGAGTCCCATCCTTTAATGAAGCCCAAACGATTTGCAATTGGATTTACTTTTTGTCCCATGTACTATTAATTAAGATTTTCTTCAACAACACTTTCTTTCCTATCTACGTAAATTGTAACGTGGTTCGAACGTTTTTTGATTCGATGTGCACGACCCTGGGGAGCCGGACGTAATCTTTTCAAAATACGGCCTGAATCAACCATAATTTTATCTACGCAAAGTTCACTTTCTTCTAAACGTTCTCCTTCGTTTTTAGCCTGCCAATTGGCAATGGCCGAAAGAAGAAGTTTTTCAACCTTTCGGGAAGCTTCTTTAGAAGAATATTTTAAAATGTCTAATGCTTTGTTCACCTCCAATCCGCGGATCATATCGGCCACAAGCCTCATTTTCCTTGGAGATGTTGGGCAATTTTTTAAAATAGCAAAATATAAATGCTTATTTTCTTCTTTTCTTTTTTCTGCTGCTAGTCTTTTTCTGGCACCCATTGTCTTTTCTTTTAATTTTTAATGCAATTATGCCTTACCTTTTTTTACCAGCGTGCCCCCTGTATGTACGCGTTGGTGCAAATTCACCCAAACGGTGGCCTACCATATTCTCAGTGATATAAACCGGGATAAATTTGTTACCGTTATGTACAGCAACTGTATGGCCTACAAAATCAGGAGAAATTACTGATGCCCTGGCCCATGTTTTTACTACCGATTTTTTACCTGACTCATTCATGGTCAGAACTTTTCTTTCAAGTTTGAAATCGATAAAGGGGCCCTTTTTTAACGAACGACTCATAATTATTCCTCTTTACTTATTTTTTCCTACGTTCTACAATATACTTGCTGGAAGCTTTCTTTTTTGAACGGGTTTTGTAACCCTTCGCAAGAACACCTGTGCGCGAGCGTGGATGTCCTCCTGAAGATTTACCTTCTCCACCACCCATTGGGTGATCAACCGGATTCATAACAACACCACGTACCCGTGGCCTTCTTCCCAACCATCTTGAACGACCGGCTTTACCCGATTTTTCGAGGTTGTGTTCAGTATTTCCAACCGTACCAACTGTAGCTTTGCAGGAGGTTAGTACCATACGAGATTCGCCTGAAGGCAATTTTAAAATTGCAAATTTACCTTCACGTGAGGTCAGCTGTGCATAAGATCCTGCACTACGAGCCATAACGCCACCCTGCGAAGGGTGGAGTTCAATGTTGTGAACCAATGTACCAAGAGGTATTTCGGCTAAGGGAAGTGAATTTCCAATTTCAGGTTCGACACCTTTACCGCTCTTCACCGTTTGGCCAACTTGCAACCCATTGGGTGCCACGATGTATCTTTTTTCACCATCTTCGTATTGAAGGAGTGCAATGCGAGCGGTACGGTTTGGATCGTACTGAATTGAATCGACAACAGCAGCAATTCCGTCTTTATCGCGTTTAAAGTCGATAATCCGGTATTTGCGTTTGTGTCCCCCACCTCTATACCTCATTGTCATGCGGCCCTGGTTATTTCTTCCACCAGATTTCCGCAGGGGCTCCAACAATGATTTCTCAGGCGTAGATGCAGTAATGGTATCAAAAGCGCCAATAATTTTGTGCCTTTGACCCGGAGTTACTGGTTTTAATTTTCTTACTGCCATTTTATATTAAATATTACTATAAAAGTCAATACTATCTCCTTCTACCAAAGTTACAATGGCTTTTTTGTATGAAACCGTTTTCCCGGATATTACTCCGGATTTGGTAAATCTTGATTTGATTTTGCCACCATAAACCATGGTATTTACAGTATCTACCGAAACATCATAAAGACTTTCGATAGCCTTTTTAATTTGAGGTTTGGTTGATCTGCGATCGACAATAAACCCGTAACGGTTGAACCGCTCTGCCAGGTTTGTCATTTTTTCGGTTACTAATGGTTTAATTAATATATCCATTTCTGATAGCCTTAAAGTTTAAATGTTTCATCGATTTTCTTAACCGAGCTTTCCAGAAGAACAATCGTTTTTGCGTTTAGTATCTGATAAGTATTTAATTCAGAGGCTATTACAACCGAAACATCTTTTAAATTTCTGGAGGACAAATATATGTTATTATTTTCGACTGGTAAAACGAAAAGTGACTTTTTATCTGCAATTTGCAAATTACTTTTTACAGCCACCATTTCCTTTGTATTTGGTGCTTCCAGATTAAAATCTTCGAGAACCAATATACTATTTTCACTTGCTTTATAAGTTAATGCCGATTTTCTGGCCAACTGTTTAACTTTATTGTTCAATTTAAAGCCATAGTTACGCGGGCGAGGTCCGAAAACTGTACCGCCACCTCTGAAAATAGGTGATTTTATGCTACCTGCCCTTGCTGTACCTGTTCCCTTTTGCTTTTTAATTTTACGGGTACTTCCAGTAATTTCCGCACGTTCTTTCGATTTGTGCGTGCCCTGGCGTTGATTTGCCATGTATTGTTTAACATCTAGATAAATGGCATGATCGCTGGGCTCAATCCCGAAAATCCCGTCGTTTAATGCGACTTTCCTTCCGGTTTCTTTTCCTTCAATATTCAGTACACTTAGTTCCATTGCTTCCTAATTATTATGTATGAACCTTTGGCTCCAGGTACTGAACCTTTTACCACTAATAAATTCTTTTCGGGAATAATTTTAAGCACCAGCAGGTTTTCAATTGTCACGGTTTTACCACCATCCCGACCTGCCATTCTCATTCCCTTAAAAACACGCGATGGCCATGATGATGCTCCAATTGAACCCGGTGCCCTTAAACGATTGTGCTGACCGTGGGTAGCGTCGTTAACACCTTTAAACCCATGTCTTTTAACAACTCCTTGAAAACCTTTCCCTTTTGAAGTTGCTACTACATCAACATAATCGTTTTCGTGAAAAATGTTAACACCAACCTCATCTCCCAGTTCAAATTCTTCCTGGAACGTGTTCTTAAATTCAACTATTTTACGCTTGGGTGCAACCCCGGCCTTTTTAAAATGGCCAAATTCTGCTTTTGTGGTGTTTTTTTCCCTTTTATCACCATAAGCAAGTTGCAGCGCATTGTAGCCTTCTTTTTCTTCGGTCTTAACCTGTGTAACCACACAGGGACCGGCTTCAATCACAGTGCATGGGACGTTTTTCCCCTCGACACTGAATACGGATGTCATTCCGATTTTTTTTCCAATAATACCAGCCATTTTGGACTACTTTTAATTATCAAACTTTAATTTCTACTTCAACGCCACTGGGCAATTCCAGTTTCATTAAGGCGTCGATTGTTTTTGCGGTTGAGCTATAAATATCGATCAGTCGTTTGTAAGAAGAAAGCTGAAATTGTTCTCTTGATTTTTTGTTTACAAAAGTTGAACGCAAAACTGTGAAAACCCTGCGGTGTGTAGGCAGTGGAATTGGTCCACTAACTATTGCACCCGTAGTTTTTACGGTTTTAACGATCTTCTCAGCCGACTTATCAACAAGGTTGTGATCGTACGATTTAAGCTTAATCCTGATCTTTTGACTCATAATGAGAAACTTGTTATAATTATTTTATAATAAATCAATTCTACCTTGCACATTTTCCAGTACTTTCTCTGCCAACGAACGGGGAACTATCTGGTAATTGCTAAATTCCATCGAAGAAGTCGCTCTTCCCGATGACAATGTCCTCAAAACAGTTACGTAACCGAACTGTTCAGCTAATGGAACTTTTGCATTTATAACGCGTGCACCACCTTTTGTTTCCATCCCTGTAATATCGCCCCGCCTGCGGTTTAAGTCACCAATTATGTCGCCCATGTATTCTTCCGGGGTCACAATCTCCAATTTCATAATAGGTTCCAGTAATTTGGGGCTAGCTTTCGAAGCAGCATTTCGAAATGCCTGTTTAGCACAAATTTCAAACGCTAATTGGTCAGAATCAACAGGGTGAAACGAACCATCAATCAAAGTAACTTTTAAACTGTCAACCTGAAATCCTGCCAATGGGCCATTTGAAAGAGCTCCTTCGAATCCCTTTTGCACTGATGGAATAAATTCCCGAGGGATTCTTCCACCTTTAACTTTATCGATAAACTGCAATCCGCTTACACCTTCGTCAGCAGGTTCAACATTAACAATAATATCAGCAAATTTTCCCCGTCCACCAGTTTGTTTCTTGAATACTTCGCGAAGTTCAACCGATTGACTTATTGCTTCTTTATATGCTACTTGAGGTGCTCCCTGATTGCACTCTACTTTAAATTCGCGTTTTAACCTGTCAACAAGTATTTCGAGGTGCAACTCGCCCATTCCCCGAATTATTGTTTGACCGGAATCGTGATCTGTATTTATTTGAAATGTTGGATCCTCTTCAGCTAATTTCGCCAATCCGTTTGAAAGGCGATCTATGTCTTTTTGAGATTTTGGTTCGATTGCAACACCAATAACTGGTTCCGGAAAATCCATGCTTTCTAAAACTATTGGATTTTTAATATCGCAAAGTGTATCTCCTGTATGAATATTTTTAAATCCTACGGCAGCGCAAATATCGCCTGCTTCAATTACATCTTTCGCGTTTTGCTTGTTTGAGTGCATTTGATACAAGCGTGAAATCCTTTCCTTTTTACCTGTACGTGTATTAAGTACCTGCGAACCGGCATCAATTTTTCCTGAATAGACCCGCAAATATGCCAAACGCCCGACAAAAGGATCGGTGGCAATTTTAAATGCCAAAGCTGCCAATGGTTCATCGACACTGGCAGTGCGGATTATTTCTTTATCGTTGTCAGGATTAAGACCTGTAATATCGCCGTTATCAAGCGGGCTTGGTAAAAAAGCGCAAACTGAATCGAGCAATCTCTGAACGCCTTTATTTTTAAATGCTGAGCCGCACATCATAGGAATAATAACCCCTTCGATGGTTGCCCGACGAATAACGTTCAGCATTTCGTCTTTGGTAATTGATTCTGGATCTTCGAAATAACGTTCTAAAATTTCGTCATCAACTTCAGCAACCGATTCAACCAGTTTTCCCCTCCATTCTTCGGCCTGCTCAACTAAATCAGCCGGAATTTCTTCCAAACTATAATTAGTTCCCTTATTTTCATCTTCGTACCAACGCACCGCCTTCATTTCAATCAGGTCGATAACGCCTTCGAATTTTTCCTCGGCACCAATTGGGATTTGAACTGGTACCGGATTGGCTTTCAGCTTTTCTTTAATTTCGCTATAAACTTTAAAAAAATCGGCTCCTGCCCGGTCCATTTTATTTACAAATGCGATTCGGGGTACGCCGTATTTTTCAGCTTGTCTCCAAACAGTTTCTGATTGAGCTTCAACACCACCAACTGCACAAAACAGTGCCACACTTCCATCTAAAACCCTTAGAGAGCGTTCAACTTCAACGGTGAAATCAACGTGTCCGGGCGTGTCGATTATATTTATTTTGTGTTCAACATTTTTGTAATTCCAGAAGGTAGTAGTTGCTGCCGAAGTAATTGTAATCCCTCTCTCCTGCTCTTGCTCCATCCAATCCATGGTAGCTGCACCATCATGTACTTCGCCAATACGGTGTGTTAACCCAGTGTAGAACAAAACACGTTCGGTAACTGTGGTTTTACCCGCATCGATGTGCGCCATAATACCTATATTCCTTGTATATTTCAGATCTTGTTTAGCCATTATAAAAACCAATTTCTCTATCTTATATTTTTACTAAACTAAAATCTAAAATGTGCGAATGCACGGTTGGCTTCGGCCATTCTGTGGGTATCCTCTTTCTTTTTGAAAGCACCGCCTTCTTCGTTGAAAGCAGCAATAATTTCCGCAGACAATTTATCGGCCATTGATTTGCCCGATCTTTTCCGGGCGAATAAGATTAAATTTTTAATGCTGACAGAAACTTTTCTTTCGGGCCTAATTTCCATAGGAACCTGAAAAGTTGCCCCACCAACACGGCGGCTTTTCACTTCAACCATTGGAGAAATGTTCTCTAATGCTTTTTTCCAAATTTCAAGTGGGGTTAATTCAGTTTCCTTGACACGTTTTTCTACCAAATCTAATGTATCGTAAAAAATTGTGTAAGCGACTGATTTTTTCCCGCCTACCATAAGATCGTTGACAAACCGGGTTACCGAAGTATCATTAAACTTTGGATCCGGCAGTAAAAGTCTTTTCTTTGGTTTTGTCTTTCTCATTTGTTTGTTTTTTAGTGTTATTTTAATTGGTTGCCCTAAGGCGGTCTTCAGCTCCTCTTTTACTTTTGAGAAGATTACTTACTCAACCAAACCACTGCAAATAACTTAATTGCTTCTTATAATATTATTTCTTCTTAGGTCTTTTTGTACCGTACTTCGAACGACGTTGCGAACGGCCTTCAACACCAGAAGTATCGAGCGCACCCCGAATTAAGTGGTAACGAACCCCTGGTAAATCTTTTACCCTGCCCCCGCGCACCAATACAATGGAGTGCTCTTGCAAGTTGTGGCCTTCACCAGGAATATAAGCATTTACCTCTTTACCATTTGTTAACCTTACCCTGGCGACTTTACGCATGGCCGAGTTTGGTTTTTTTGGTGTAGTAGTATAAACGCGAACACATACCCCACGGCGTTGCGGGCATGAATCTAAAGCCGGAGATTTACTTTTCTCTACCTTACTTTGTCTTCCTTTCCTAACTAATTGTTGAATAGTTGGCATAAATACCTGTATTTTATATAGTTAATAATCTTTTCAAAAATGGACTGCAAAAGTATATTAATTTTCCCATAAAACAATGCTTTTACAGGCTAAATTGAATACGTCCCCATATTTTCGGCTCGCAAAAGTACTATTATTGAATAAAGAACAATACGTTTTCTGCTTTTTTTTCAAAAAATTAAGATTAAAGATTCTTGAGAATAAGTAGCTGAAAACAACAACAACTTATTTTTTCAGTTTTTTACGCGTTCTTTCCAAAGTGATTTTAAGGGGTTAAAAAAACGCTGGATCAATTTCAGGTTCTCGGTAATTATTTCTGACTGCCCCAGGAGCTGATTTTGAAGTTCCAGTTCTTTGTTGTAGTTTGTCACCAAACCATCCGGGAAATTCACTTCAACCATGTAAAAGTTATCTTCTGAAACCAAAGAAATGTTTTTCACTTTGCCACGGACTAAACCATATTCCATGTACGGATAATTATCGAATTTAACAATTACGTCGAGCCCGGTCTTTACCTTGCCTGAACCACGAACCGGAAGTTCTACCTTCCCAATTACTTCACCCAAATTTTCAGGGACAATTGTAAATACCTTATCACCTTCAACAACATTTTGATTAACACTCCAAAATTTATTAAATGTAATCACCCCGTCGATTGGGGAACGCATCAGATAAGTTAATTCCCACTTGCTCATTTCGCTTTTCAGGTTATTAAAAGCTTCGAATAAACCCGATTGGTATCTGTTTCTCTGATCGAGGAATATTTTATTATTTTCAATCATTCTTTGTTCAAGAACACCAATATCTATTTGTTTCTGAGCAAAAAGGGAATGTATGCCATCGAGTTCTGATTTTTTACCGAACATTTCCGATTCGGCTTTTTCAAAATCGATGGATGAAATTACCCCGTTATCATTTAATATTTTTTGCCGTTCGTATTGCCTGACTTTTATTTTATATTCTTCGTCGATAGCATTTTTTTGTTCCCAAAGCCTGTCGCATAAAACGTTAGCCATTTCGTGTTGTTGTTTCAACGACTTATTTATTTGAGGATAATAGTCCTGTTCAACAAAAATTAAAAACTCGTTGTATTTCGAAATAAACTGTGAATAAAATTCCTGGATTGTACCTAATTGCAAATTTCTATCGAACTCTTTAAATTTGGTAAGTTGTGAATTGTTTATGTTAAATTGCACAGAATCGATTATAATTTTCAGTTTTAAAATATCGTTATAATCCGATGGGTTTTGAATTAATGCAATAATTTGATTGCCTTTCACTTTTTGTTTGTCGCTAACCAAAAGTTCTGTGATAATTCCTGTCGAACGGGCAATTAAAATGGCCGGTGGGTTTTCAGTGGTAACCCTGATTTTTGAGTGGATAATATCGGGATACCTAAAAATAAAAGTAAAAGCAATAATCAGCGAAATGACAATCATAAAAATTAAAATCCCATACCTAACCAACTTCGAAGGCACACCCCCCAAAATTTCCTGGACTTCGCCCGAACGGATTTCTATTTTGTTATTATCAGTCATTATTCACTTGTCATTTACCAATAGTCAAATAATTTTCCTGTTTTATCTTTTAACCTTCTTAATTTCCCAGTTCCAACTGATTTTTAACCAGCTCGAAATATTTTCCTTTTATATTGATTAATTCATTATGTTTCCCTTTTTCAACTATTTCGCCATTTTCCAGTACAATTATCTGATCGGCATTTTTTACAGTACTTAAACGGTGTGCAACAACTAATACAGTTTTACCTTTCGAAAACTCAGACATATTTTCCATTATTAGTTTTTCGTTGTTAGCATCCAAAGCGTTTGTCGCTTCGTCGAAAAACAAGTAGGCCGGGTTTTTATAAATAGCCCGTGCAATTAAAATCCGTTGCTTTTGACCCTGGCTCAACCCAACTCCTTCCTGTCCGATTTTAGTATTGTATCTCAAAGGCAACGATTCGATAAAATCTTGAATATTAGCCATTTTAACAGCATGTAACAATCGCCCTTCTTCAATATTACCTTCCCGAACCACAATATTTCGTGCAATGGTATCAGAAAATATAAAACCATCTTGCATAACTACACCACAATTGTTTCTCCAAATTTTAGGCGAAAAATTGGCAAGCCGGATTCCACCAATCTTTATGTCGCCTTCAACAGGCGGATAAAATCCCAGCAACATTTTTATTAAAGTTGTTTTTCCGCTACCGCTAACTCCCACAATTGCAGTGGTTTTATTTTCAGGAATTTCAAGATTAATATTATTTAATACTTTTGGTGAGCGAGGCCCCTCGTATTGAAAAGCCAGACCTGTAATCGAAACAGATTTGCTTTCAGGAAGATTTTTAACATTGGTTGCCGAAATATCTTCTTCATCTTTTTTCTCATGGATTTCTGCCAGACGTTCCAAACTGATTTTAGCATCTTGCGCGTGGTGCATAAAATTAATGAGTTGTTTAAGTGGGCTATTTAATTGGCCAATTATATATTGAATTGCCACCATCATTCCCAAAGTAAGCTCGCCATTAATTACTGCGGTTGCCGAAATAATAATAATCAGGATATTTTTTGTTTCGTTAATAAATACCGAACCTGCATCCTGATACTGTTCAAGCGATAAACTCTGAACACTGACTTTGAACAACCCCGCCTGAACACGTTCCCACTCCCAGCGTTTCTCCTTTTCGTAATTATTGAGTTTAATTTCCTGCATCCCGTTAATTATCTGGATGAGTTTGCTTTGGTTTTCCGATAATTTATTAAAACGCTTATAGTCAAGCTGCCGGCGGCGTTTCATAAAAATATAGACCCACACAAAATAAAGTGCCGAACCGACAAGAAAAATCAATAATATTTTCAAACTATAAATAGCCAGGACAATTGCAAAAACCAAAAGATTAAACATTGAAAATAGCACTCCAATTGACTGTGCTGTTAAAAACCGCTCAATTCTACCATGATCTTCAATCCGTTGTAAAATATCACCTATCATTTTCGAATCGAAAAAACCAAGTGGCAGTTTCATTAATTTAATCAGAAAATCGGAAATAATTGAAATATTTATACGTGTGCTGATGTGCAGCAATATCCAAGAACGAATAAATTCAACCGACATCCGGCTGATAAACAATACCAATTGCGCAATTAATACAAGATAAACAAATCCGACATCCTGATTATTAATACCAATATCGACCACACTTTGCGTGAGGAATGGTAAAATCAACTGGATAACACTTCCCAATAAAAAACCCAGAAGAAGTTGGATGACCAGTTTTCGGTAAGGTTTCAGATAATTAAAAATGAATTGAAAACCAGTGCGGCTTATTTTTTCATCAGGTTCCTGATAAAACTCCGGTGTTGGCTGGAGCAGCATACAAATCCCCTTTTCTTCACCCTCTTTTACAGTAGCCAACCAGTGTTCGCAAAACTCTTTTTCGGTATATTCCAATCTGCCAAAAGCCGGATCAGCAATAAAAACTTTTCCTTTTTTGAATTTATAAACCACTACAAAATGCTCCTGATCCCAGTGGACAATACAAGGAAGTGGTGCCTCTTTCTTAAGTTGTTCGAAAGTTATTCTTACACCCATCGAACGTAAACCAATAGATTCGGCTGCATCGCTAATCCCTAAAAACGAAACTCCTTCGCGGGTAATAAACGATTTTTCTCTCAGGAATTCGGCAGTAAAATGTTTCCCGTAATAATTGGCAACCATACGCAAGCAGGTTGAACCGCAATCCATGGCATCTAATTGTTGAAAAAAAGGGAATTTCGACATACAACTTAATTGGCCACCAAGTTAGAAAAAAAATGGAAAATGAAATCCTGTTACGATTGTCAATGTTCCTGCAAGTGTATTTTTTGCAATTAACAAGAAATTTCGATGTGGTTAATTTTGTGTAATATTTATTTTGTAGTTTCACAAGTACTTTTTTTTAAAACATCTTTTAATACGACAAAAACTTAAACGAAATCTGCAAATTGATTAAAAAAAGATTGGCAAATAGAATTCTATATTACTAAAATTAAAGTAGTTGATTCGAAAATATCAATTATAAAATAAAACGATGAAAAACAAAATGGCTGGCAAAAGGGAGCCCGTTAAAATAGGTTTATTCGGAATTGGACTTGAAACATATTGGGATCAATTTGAAGGGCTTTTTGAAAAATTAAAAAGTTACCAGACGATAATAAGCGAAAAGATTAAAAGTTTTGGGGTAGAACTTATTGATGCCGGGATGGTTGACAATCCTGAAAAGGCACAAAAAGCTGCTAATTTTTTGAAAACACAAGATGTTGAAATTCTATTTCTTTATGTTTCAACTTATGCACTTTCTTCAACTGTTTTGCCCATAGCACAAAAATTAAAGGTCCCGATTATCATCCTGAACCTTCAACCTGTCGCTCAACTTGATTATAATAAATTTAATGCGCTTAACGATCGCGGAATAAAAACAGGAATTTGGTTGGAACATTGTCAGGCTTGTTCGGTTCCCGAAATTGCCAATGTATTTATTCGTTCTGGTATCAATTATGAAATTGTTACCGGCTTTTTAAATGATAAAGAAGCATGGGAAGAAATAAAATGCTGGACTGACGCCGCTAAAGTTGCTCATGCAATTCGTAATAACCGGATGGGAATTCTTGGGCATTATTATGGTGGCATGCTCGATGTTTATACCGATCTAACAAAACTAAGTTCAACTTTCGGAACTCATTTCGAAATCCTTGAAATGTGTGAATTGAAAAAACTCCGCGATTTAGTTTCAGAAAAAGAGATAGAAACAAAAATATCGGAATTTAATTCCGTTTTTGAGATTGTTCCTGATTGTGTGGAAAATGAAATTATAAGAGCCGCCCAAACATCGGTTGCCCTCGACTATCTGGTAAAAAATCACAATTTAGGTTCTCTGGCCTATTATTACGAAGGTGAATCAGGAAACGATTATGAAAATATTGTAACATCGACAATTGCCGGCAATACTTTGCTTACAGGTAAAAACATCCCTGTAGCAGGTGAGTGCGAAGTAAAAAATGCACAGGCAATGAAAATTATGGCTGAATTTGGGGCAGGCGGTTCATTCTCCGAATTCTATTTAATGGATTTTAAAGACGATATTATTTACCTCGGGCACGATGGCCCAGCCCATTTTGAAATAGCGGAGGGAAAGGTAAAACTTGTTCCGTTACCCATCTATCATGGCAAACCGGGCAAAGGCCTTTCAATACAAATGAGGGTTAAAAAAGGACCGGTTACTTTACTATCTGTTGTTGAAAAGAAAATGGGAGTTTCACTTTTAGTTGCTGAAGGGGAGTCGGTTCCCGGTCCGGTTTTAGAAATAGGAAATACCAATAGTCGGTATAAATTTTCGTTAAATGTAAAAGAGTTTATCAACGAATGGTCGAAGCAGGGACCTGCACACCATTGCGCAATCGGGATTGGGCACATTGCAAATAAAATAGAAAAACTGGGTAAAATCCTTGAAATAGATGTTACTAAAATTTGTTGAATAAAAATTTTGATACTTTTAGTGAATTATGACATAAAGATATTTTCCTATAAAAAGATGCCTGTAATTCGAAAAGTTTAAGCAGTTTGAATCGTAGATTCCAATGTTAACTCATTAGAATTATTTAAACAATCTTCGTAAAAAATTGAAATTTTGATGTACAATTTTCTTTTTGAGAAAGGGAAAATTTCATGAAAAATTTTAAACAATTTTAAATTTTAAACAAATGAGAAAAAAAACAAATATTTTGATTTTAGGCATAAAAGTCTTAGCACTGACTTTCATAGTTAGTTTGATATTTACAGGATGCCTTACAAAAGAACAATCACAATCGATAAAACCAAACATAGTAATTATCCTTTCAGATGATCAAGGATGGGGAGATTTAAGCTTAAGTGGGAATACAAATCTCCAAACTCCTAATATTGATAAACTTGCTTCCGAGGGTGTTACTTTCAATAATTTTTACGTTTGTCCGGTTTGTTCTCCTACCAGGGCCGAGATGCTAACTGGC
>Ga0233437_1000953_pt1 | contig 57952 bp, 69 predicted proteins | sample SI_122_August201_FD_182714 | JGI IMG/M metagenome (GOLD analysis project Ga0233437, IMG submission 182714) | Seawater microbial communities from Saanich Inlet, British Columbia, Canada - SI_122_August2016_200_MG | ecosystem: Environmental > Aquatic > Marine > Inlet | place: Canada: British...
GTTTCAAAATGTTCCTCATAAACTACATAGTTCTATACTATTGCATGTCAAAACAACAATACAGGTCCGAAATGGGCATAATGGGTGATATCTTAGATGTTACCGCTGACGGTGGTCGTGATGGAATCATTGTATCTGCAATTTCTCGAAAAGCCAACCTATCTCACTATGCAGTATTAGACAAATGTGAGAAATTGGTCGAAGCAGGCTTGGTAGAGTCAGTCAAAAATAACAGAAACAGAGTTTTTCAAATTACTGAAAAAGGTCTAGGTTTTTTTCAGGAATTTAAAAGATTTCAACGATTAGTAGAAAGTATGAATCTAAGGTATTGATCAAATGAATTCATTATTTGAACCAATTCAATTGAAAACATCTCTAGGAGACGATGGAATACTTTTTGTAAGGAATGACGATATCCTTGATACAATGGTCAAAACACTTCTTTTGGTAGTTAGTGTGATTATTGTAGCTGCTCTGATCCCAATCCAATCTTCATTTAGTTCTCCTAGAGCTTTAGATCTAATTATTTATCCAGATGGCTCTACTCATATTTCTACAGAAATTGACTTAGATCCATTTCAAAATGATTATGATTTAGATCTGTTTGGAAGTACTATTGATAATCTAGTTGTAATAGGTGATAATGAATTTCTATTAGCTACTGATGTGATAGCTGATTCAGCTTTAATCCAAACTTTTGGTTCATCTATTATTAGTGTAGAATATGATATTCATGATTTAGTATCTAAACAAGGTAGATTATGGACATTTTCTTTAGATTCCCCTTCTGAATTTACATTACTTTTACCAAAAAATTCTGCTATTGTTGGAATGACAAACCTTCCAATTAATATGGAAATAATAGATGACCGAAATCAATTAACATTATCTTCAGGTAAAACTGAAATTGATTATTTCTATAGTACTAATCTTTCTGATCCAATAACTAATACTGAATCTGAATCAAATAATATTTTGTATGTAATAATTGGTGGAGTTATAATATTCATTATAATTGGTTTTGGAATAATAATTCATAATAAACAAAAAAATCTTAAATTGATACAAAATATTCAAACAATTCAAAAAAATAATGTTACTGATATTGAAATGATTTTTAAATTAAAACCAGATCTTCGTGAAGATGATAAAGAATTGGTAAAATTTATTTTTAATAGTGGTGGAGAAGCACTTGAAAGTGAATTACGAAAAAAATTCTTACAACCAAGAACTACCATGTGGCGTGCAGTAAAAAGATTAGAACGTGAAGGAGTTATTGATATTGAAAAGAAAGATTTACAAAATTTAGTAAAAATACGTAAAAATATGGAGAAACAAGAATGAAAAAATTAGCATTATTTGCAATATTTGTCCTAATTTTTGGAACAATATCTCCATCATTAGTTAATTATGCATATGCACAAAATGATCCAAGTATTTTGTTACGTATTGCTATACAAGCAGATAAACAAATTGTAAATCAATTGGATAGAGTTTATGGAGATCAAATTCCTAATAATATTCAAATTATATATGATAAAGGTCATACAGCAGTACAATCTTTAGATGAATCTTTGCCTGATGATCTTAAAAAAGCTAAAAAAGATTTTCTTTCAGCAATGAATGCTTTTATGCAAATTTCTAGAATTATTTCTCAATCTACTATTAAAGTAGTAAATACATCTGATAAAACTGATCGAGATTTATCTAGTGAAATTGATAGATTAGAAAAATATGTTAAAACTTTAGAGACAATTTCTAAAAAATACAATATCAATGTTACAAATGATTTTATTGAAATTCATAATTTAATTAAAAAAATACGTAATCAAACTAATGATAAAAATATACAATATGATGAAATCATTGATGAAATAAAGATCATTTTAAATTCTATTAAAAATGATATCCGTGAATCTGCTTCAAAACATCGATCCGATTTTATTAAACGATTTTTTGATAGATTGCTTGATAGAATTGACCAACAATTAATACAAGCAGAAAATGACGGTATTGACCATTCTCAAATTGAAAGAGGTCATGGATTAATTCTTGAAATTAAAGAATTACTTTCAAAAAATCAAATTAAAAATGCAAAAATAGTATATGTTGAATTAAAGGAATTAATGAAAAATATTGGATATTCGGTACGAATAACATAAGCTTCATATACATTTTCTAAAGAATTTCAACATGGTTTCTAAAACGATTTCAGTAGGCGTAGGAATCCCTATGATCATAGTTGGTGCATTAATGGCTTGGTTATGGTCTCCAATTGGAGGAGAATTACAAAATCAAGTAGAATTGATTGGAAGTACTATTGGAATATTAGGTGTGGTATTTTTCATCAGTGGATTATTCTATACAAAAGAACCTGTAATGCACTAGTACAAACTCATTAAATAAATAATGAAAAAAATAAGAATTATTACTTGAAAGTAAGATTATTTGAAATATTTACGTCTGTAGAAGGTGAAGGTATTCTTTATGGTACTAAGACTCTCTTTGTTAGACTTGCAGGGTGTCCTTTCACATGTTTTTATTGTGATACTAAGGAATCATTACCTCTTGATTCTGGTATAGAGTATACAATTGAAGCAGCAAATGAATTAATTGATTCTAATTTACAAAATCAAACTTACAAAGTAAATTTTACTGGAGGTGATCCTTTAATTCAACATCAAGCAGTAGCAGAACTTGCAAAACATATTCAAAATAAAAAAATCCCTACATATTTAGAATCATCATGTTTTGATATTGATCGATTTAATCATGTTTTACCTTTTATTGATATTGTAAAAATTGAATTTAAAACCAAAGACTCTGATTTTGCTGATCCTAAACATTATGACAAATTAATTGGTCATACTATGAAATGTCTTGAATCATCTGTAAAATCAAAAAAAATAACTTATATCAAAATTGTAGTTAGTTCTAAAACAAAATTAGATGATTTTCAAGAATTAGTGAATCAAATTTTTAATATAATTTCAAAAGAGAGTATTGATGGATTTGTAATTCAACCTACATATGGTATTTCTGAACCATCATTAGATCTTTTATTGAGTTTGTATGATGTTGTATTTCCATATTATATTGATGTTAAAGTAGTTCCACAATTACACAAATTTATTGGAGCCCCATAAAATTAACACCTGCCTAAAATTCTGATTAGGTTCAAATACTAGAAAAAAGGATAAAACACAAAATGGATGAAGAACGTGTAAAAAAACTTGTCAGAGAATTAATTATTGAAGTTGGCGAAGATCCAACTCGTGAAGGATTAAGAGAAACTCCAAAGAGAATTGCAGGTATGTATAAAGAAATTTTTGCTGGATATGATTCTGATTCAGAATTATCTGTACAATTTTCAGAAGATTCTGATGTAGTTATTGCACGAGATATTCAATTTTATTCAATGTGTGAACACCACATGTTACCATTTTATGGAAAAATTCACATTGCTTATTCACCAAATGGAAGGGTTTTTGGAATATCAAAACTAGTTAGATTAGTTGAAAAATATTCAAAAAGACTACAAATTCAAGAACGTTTAACCAAAAATATTGCTGATGAACTATATTCTCAAGGAGTAAAAGGTGTAGTTGTTTTTGCTGACGCTGAACATCTATGTATGAAAATGCGTGGGGTTAGAAACGATGCAACTCTTTCTTCATCTGCATTTAGAGGAATTTATGAAAATAAGGATGAAAAAGAGAGTATCATAGCTTTAATTAGAAAACGTGCATCAAATTCATCTTTTTAGTCGTCCTCAAAAATTAAATAATCAACATTTTTCATTATCATTATGGGAAAAGCAAATCCGTATATTCACATTCCAAAGGAATCTTGGCCTAGTTGGACATGGTATGCAATAGAATGTGTTGCTCTTATTGTAATTGCTTTTTTCTCAGCAGTTCTAATTACTGATACATTTGAAGGATTAACTACTGAACAACATAATTATGTAATTACAGGAATTTTTGCATCATTCTTTTTAGTTTGGTATGTACTAATTAGAAGTATAATTCTAAAAAAGAAAATTCTAAAATAAATAATTTGATTATTTGATATATTTTGTTTTATCTATAATTCCAGCTTTTTCAAATGCACTTTTTCTATTATTACAAGATTCACAAATTCCACAATGATATTTTTTATTTGCATAACAACTCCAAGTTTTAAAAATAGAATCTCCTAAATTTTTAATTCCTGATTTTAATAAATCACTTTTTGATAATCCCATACGGTAAGGTGACCAAATTTCAATATTTTTTCGTAATTTTGATTTTATCCCATCAATTTCTCCTTCATTAAATGCACTTTCTAATTTTTTTGCAAATTTTGGTCGACAATCAGGATAATTTGTATCTCCTGTATGTGCACCATATGCAACAAGTGAGGCATTAAGTGTAAAAGCCCATGCTGATGCTATTGAAAGAAATACTGCATTTCTAATTGGAACTACAATTGAATATTCAAATTTTGTTGGTATTTTTCTTTTTGAACTTGTTAAAACATTTGAATTTCCATAAAGATTTTTCATAAAACCGATATCAATAATTTTGTGATCTTTTAATCCAAGTTTTTTTGCAAAAGATTTTGCAGCTGAAATTTCCATATTTGCTTTTTGTCCATATGAAAATGTAATTCCATATAATTCATATTTTGATTTCAAAAATGAAACTGCACAAACAGAATCTACTCCTCCACTAAATACAATAACTGCTTTTTTCATAATTTATCACAATTATTTTTTTGTATGTATCGCACCTTTACTTGGCTTACATATTATTGTCTGACAATCAATATTTGCACTTTTGAATCCCTTTGACATTGCAGTACTAATTTTTTTTAAATCAAATGAATTTTTTGAAAATGCAATTACTGATGGTCCTGCACCACTAATTGTTACACCATATGCTCCTGCTTTCATGGCATTTTGTTTAACTTTGGTATATCCTGGAATCATGTGCTGTCTTGCAGGTTCTACAATTACATCTTTTACTGAATTTCCAATTAATTCTGGATCTTTTTTCATAAATCCAGCAACAATTGATGCTGCGTTTGATATGTTTAATACTGCATCTGTTAATTTTATTTTTTTAGGAATTACTCCTCTTGAAACTTTTGTTTTCTTTTTAGGAACTACTATTTTTGGAACTGCAATACACATTTTTAAATTCATAGGAGGTTCTATTGTAATTACATTTAATGGATCTGTTTTAACAATTACAAATCCTCCTAAAACTGATGCTGCTACATTATCATAATGAATTGAACCTGCACTTGCTTTTTCACCAAATCCTGCAAATTCTACTAATGCATTGGAATTTAATTTTAATTTAAATAATTTATTAAATGCTACTGCACTTGCTGCAGCAGATCCTGCACTACTACCCATTCCAAATCCTGCAGGTATTCCTTTTTTTATTTTAATTTCAATACCATCTTTAATTTTTAATTTCTTTTTCATATTTTTTATAACTAATCCTGCAGTATTGTTTTCTGGATTTGTGGGAATATTATCATCTGTAACTATTGTGATACCACTTTTTGTTTTCGTTAATGTAATTTCATCATAAAATGCATCAATTGCTAATCCAAATGTATCAAATCCAGGACCTAAATTAGCAGTAGATGATGGTGCTTTAATTGTAATTTTTGATACCAATTAGCCTTCTACCTCTTCACCCAAATTAAGAATTCTGCTTAATGCACTCTCTAGATTAACAATACCTTTTCCCGTTAAATTTGAAATTGGGACTAATCCTTGTGCAAATCCACTAAGATTTAATCCTCGTAAAATGCTTGTAGTTAGCGTATATGTTTCACCATCTGTATCATTAGCAATTGCATTTTCTAATGCATTTGAATTTGTTGACCATTGCAGTATGTCGTTTAATTTAGTGTCTATTACATCTGTTTTTGTTATTGCATTTATTGTTGGTAAATTAAGTCGTAATCGAATTGATGTTGCTAGTAATGCAATTGACACAAAATTTACAGGCGTAGTGATTATTGAACCATCAAAAAGAAAAATACTAGTTTTTTCTTCAGATGTTATGTTATCTACAATAAAACGACCACTAGAACGATATGCAAATAATTCAATTTGACCTGGTGTATCGACAATTAAATAGTCTGGATTTATGTTATTGACCTCATTTTGTATTTCATCAATTTTTGATGCAATCAAATCATTTGCCATTACCAATGCTCCATTTGGACCAAGACTATATTGTTGCATTATTGAAACATAATCCACATAATCTCTAACATCGACATCACAATTGTATGGCATAGCTTCAACACCAGGATCTAAATTTAGAACTGCAGCAAATGCTCCATTTCTTGTGTAATATTCATATAATTTTGATGTAAGTGATGACTTGCCAGAACCAGCTGTTCCAGTAACAAAAATTGTCTTCAATCTGTCTTGATTTTTTTCCTTTGCTTATATTTCAAACTAGATGATAATTGAAGGAATTTTGCTGAAATTTATTTTATAATCATTTTAAATTCCAAATTAGTTAGAAAATTAATCTAAATTTTAATTTAATTATCCTTTTTATGCCTAAGAATGGCATAAAAATTTAATATCTAAATTTCATCAACTTTCATATTTGATTATTTGAAAAAAATATCAAATGAATTGGAGAATAGTAGCTATACCTGTTACATTAATTCCAATTATTCTCATTGCCATTCAATTTGATATTAAGATAGAAGATATTCTTGCAATTGGGATTTTTCCATTTGTAGGTGCAATTATTGCAATGATGATTAAACTAGGTTTACAGGGAATTAAATTTGCATATATCACAAGAAAATATCTTGGTAATACTGATTCTTTTTTAAAATTAGTGGGTGTTAGAGTTGGAAGTGAATTTATCAAATTTACAACTCCAATGTTTATTGGAGCAGAATTTATTGTAATTTATTATTTAAAGAAAAAGGGAATAGAACTCTCAAAGGCTACATGGATTGCACTTGTTGATATTGTAACTGAGGTACTTGCAGCAGGTTTATTGTCTATGTTGGCAGGAATAATTGCATTATTGAATGGAGCATATGTTGTAGGAATAGTCATTTTAGCTACTAGTATTTCTATTACATCTTTATGGATGGTTATGTTTTTCTTATCTTCTAAACACACATTTCAAGTTCCAAATGTTTTAGAAGCACTTGTTACAAAATTAGGAAAAGAAAAAGGAACTAAAATAATTAATCAAACAAACAATTGGATGGAAGAAACATGTACTATGATTAGAGAAAATATACAAACTCCAGAATCTAAGAAAATATTTACAATTTCCTTCTTATTCTCTCTTGCATCTTGGTCATTTTATGGAATATCTTTTATGATTATTGCAATGGGAACCGGATATGTGATTAGTATGTTTGATTCTATAATGGCAGTTATGGGTGCAAATGCAATTGGTAATTTACCTATTACAATTGGTGGTTCAGGTTTAGCTGAATTTGGTATTATTGCTTATCTAAATAATCTAAATCCTTTTGATTTTACTATCACTGAAGGAATTCTTGCTTGGGATGCAGTAATTGGTTGGAGAATTGCAACATATTATGTTCCAATAGCAATTACATGGTTATTATTAGTAAAATTAGCCTTGAGTAAAATTCCGAAAACACAAAATAAATAGAAACCACTTTATCATTAAATGATTTTTTTTATTTGTGGATTTTAAAAATAAAATAGTTTTGATTACTGGAGCATCATCAGGAATTGGTAAACAAACTGCAATTGAGTTTGCTAAATTAGGCTCAAATATTATTTTAGTTGCAAGAAGAAAAGATAAACTTGAACAAGTAGAAAATGAATTAAAAAAATTCAATGTAACTACGTTGATTTGTACATGTGATGTTTCAAAGAAAGATCAAGTAGAAATTATGTCAAAGACTGTTCTTGAAAAATTTAACTCTATTGATATTTTGGTAAATAATGCTGGTTTTGCAATTTATGGTTCAGTTTCTAATCTTTCAATAGATGAGATAGAATCTCAAATGGAGACTAATTATTTTGGAATGATTTACTGTGTAAAAAATTTCCTTCCTTCCATGTTAAACAAAAAATTTGGTCATATAGTAAATGTAGCATCTGTTGCAGCAAGTTTTGGATTGCCTGGAATTGCTTCATATTGTGGATCAAAATTTGCAATGTTAGGATTTTCTGAAGGTCTTAAACATGAACTTAGTGGTACTGGAGTTGGAATAACCGTTGTTAGTCCAATAATGGTAAAAACTGATTTTTTTGATCATCCATCTTTTGAAAAAATGCCAAAATACTCACCAATATCTCTTAATTCTAAAACCGTTGCAAAAGCAATAGTAAAAGCGGCAAATTCATCTAGACTTGAAATTATTACGCCCTCAGTAGTTCGAATTGCAGTATGGTTAAAACATACATTTCCTTATTTCGTTAATCCAATTTTAGGAAAATCTTTTAAAAAACAATTAGATTCTACAAAAGTTGACTAGTTTTATTATTCAGTATCATCTTTTGAGGATTGATTCGAATCGCCTTCATCTATCAATTTAATTGATTTTAATTTAAAATCATAAATTGCATTCATTTCAATTTCTTTCTCTTTTTCCAAAAACTCTGAAACTTTTTTACTTAATGGTGCCTTATGTTGTTCAAAATTAAATTCGTAAACAAGCCCTTTTTCTAATTCTGAAATTTTAATTTTTTCTGATAAATCCATTGTCACTATTTGTCTGCCATCTTCTACAGGTTCATACAATTGAGTATCTATTTTATTATCTTCTTGATACATTTCTAAAACATATCCTGAAATTTTTAATTTTTTTGGTTTTTCAAATTTAGCATTTTGAATTTCATCAGTAACCCAATCAGGAATATCATCTTTCTTTTTTACCATTTTTGAATCGCCACTAATTATCTAAATTTTTATCTTTTTTACTTTTATTCCACCATTCAAGATAGTCATCACTTTTATCATCACGTGTTCTTTCTTTTTGATTTAATTTGTATCTGATATCTGAAATTTGTTCTCTTGATGCATATAATCCACATTTTTTACAAATAAAATTTTTTGTATTTTTATCCATTTCCATTGGAATTTCAACTTCATCGTATAATTTGTAAAGATCTTGTCTATCTCTATCTTCTTCTGGAACTTCTTCTTCGTATTTAGTTAGAATTTTCTTTTTTGCTCTTGCTGTACATTCGGGACAAACAACCAATGAAATTTAGATTAATTTTTTCCATAAAAGCGTTCGCACGTTCTTTATTGATCTATATTTTATCTGGCACGCGGATTTTTTCATCATCCCTTGCGGTCCGTTCGCCCATCGAAATCCCGCGTGCCAGATGATAAAAATTCTTAAAATAATCTATTATCTCTTTTCTTCTAAAATTTGAACTGCAATTTTTGCTGAATTTTCTGCACCATTAGGAACAAAATTCTTTGAAAATTCCTTCAAATTATCCTCAAAATCATCATAATTTTCTTTAATTTTTGAAATTGCTTCTGTTACCTGTTTTGTTTTGATGGCTAAAACTCCCAGATTTTTTTCTTCAGCCCATTTGATATTATTTGTATGTTCATCATATATTGGAATTCCAATTATTGGTTTTGATTTTCCTCCCATTATTTCACCCATTACAGTATGAGAACCATTTACAACCGTATATTTACATAAATCCAAAATTGTATTTTTTTCTTGTTCTGAAAGAAAACCAATATCAATTTGTATCCAATCAATTTTTTTTTCTAATGCATCTAAAATTGAATACTTTTTACCATCTTTTCCTATAACTGAATTAATATTTGATTCATTTCTTGCATGTGAAATAATTCTTTTTTCATTATTCATTTCATTTTGATGAAATGCTTCTTCATATCTTTGACCAGTACCATCATTTGTAGATTTATTTCCTGTTCTCATCCAATAACCAAAATCATTATTTTTAACTAATTTTTCCAAATCACTTTCAGTTTTATTTTCAATTTTTTTACTATTTGTAAAATGTCCTACATAAACTACTTTTTCTTCAGCCTCCTTTATGAAATTTAGATTATATTCACACATAGTATATGGAGGAGGTGAATCTGCAACAAGAATTTTTGATGCTTTACTAATTTGTTTTGCTATAAAAATTAATGATGGATAAAGATATGATCTTGAATTATATAATTTTGGTCTAAATTGATTTGTTACAAATAAACTTGGTATATTTCTATTATTTGCTAAAATATTTGATCCCATATCTCCATCATTTATTACCAAATCAAATTTTTCTTTGTTGTAGAGTTTTCTTTCTTCTCTCAAATAATTTACAATTTGTTTTATTAATGAAGGGTTATTTGCAATTGGTAGTAGTATATTCATTAATGATTTTGAAACACTAGGGCCAAATTTTCCATCAATTGGAGTTGGCATTAAAATTTCATGTATTTTTTCTTTTTTATCTGGAAATTTTTTTAATAATTTTTCATAAACATGATCTTTACTTGAAAAATGAACATCTATTTCATCTTTGATCTGATCTGATAATGCATCATTTAGTCTCATCATTCGAGAATAATGACCACTTCCCCATGGATAAATAAATTCCCCTATTTTGAACACAATTTTTAGTTAAATATCCTGTTTAAAATTTCAATGATTTTCATTTAATGAGTCTAAAATATCATGAACATTATTTGGTCCTAATTTAAGAATAATTTCTTGTTTTGTTCTTATTGCAGATTCAACTTCAGTTTTAGAATAATTGGGAATTTCATTTGAATTAATATTGATCATTTTTTCTAATTTTTTGATACTTCGTTCTAATCCGATTTCTTTTACTTCTATGAATAACTCATTATCTACTCCTGTAAGTGGAATAATTGGAATTTTCTTTTTAGAATATACTTGATTTAATGCATTATCAATAAAATTTGTAGAAAAAATTAATGGTGATAAAGCTAAAGATATTCGATTATTTGAAGAATTTAACATAATTTCTAATACTGAATTTATGTAAATTAGATAATTTTTAATTCCATTTGATTTTATTTTTAAGTGATAAAATTCTAATTCAATTTTTTCTTGTACCAATCTTGGAATAATTTGATTAATTATTTTTGATAAATTCATTAATTCTGATTTTTGTCTATAACAAATTATGATCTTTGTATCATACCCTTGCTTAATTGTTTCATAACAAGAAACTGCAGATATTTCATCATAGATTGCACAAATTGTTTTTTGACTTTGTATTTGATATGGGATTCCACCTTTACCTATATCTGAAAAAATAGTAATGTATGCATAATTTTTTGTTAAATATGTGTATAATAATTTATCAAAATTTTCATCAGTTCCAGGATGAGCACCTAAATTTGATTTTTTTTCTATTATGTTTGATGTGGCAGCAATTTCTATATCTTTAACAAGAAACCCTTTTGACGTTCCTTCAACTTTAACCAAAAATTTTTCACCTTTTAATAATAAATTACCTCCAATAGATGTAATTTCTGAAATAATATTTTGAAAATTGTTTTTTACTTGTCTTGCAATGGCAATTTTTTTAATACCAAAAAGTAAATTTATGGTAGATGATGCAAAAACAGGATCATTTGCATCTACTAAAATAATATCTCCCTCCCGTTTTACCGAATTATATTTTTGATTTTTTATTTTAAGAATTTTTTTAATATTTTTAATTAATTGTGGAATTTTATTTTTAGAAAATATGTTTGGAAATACTACTACATATGATATTTCATTCATCTTTTCTTTTTTTAATTTCACTTGTTTATAATTTAGCATAATTTTTGGGTAATCAATATAAAAGAAATATTTTAAATGAATATGTGACAAAATTTACACAAGAACAAGTAGACGATCTTAATTCTAGAATTAAAACTACTGAAGAAGCTTTACAATGGGTATCTAAAAATTTACATCCTAAGGTTGCTAAAGCGTCAAGTTTTGGAGCAGAAGATGCTGTTGTAATGGATATCATGTTAAAAATTAATCCTAACTTTAGATTTTTTACTCTTGATACTGGAAGACTTCCACAAGAAACTTATGATATTATGGATGTTGTTAGAAAAAAATACAATATTTCAATTGAAGTATTGTTTCCTGATACAAAAGAAGTTGAAGAAATGGTTAAAGAAAAAGGAATGAATCTTTTCTATGATAGTGTAGATAATAGAGAATTATGTTGTGAAATTCGTAAAGTAAATCCCATGAATAGAATGTTGAATACTTTAGATGGATGGATAACGGGATTAAGGCGTGATCAGACAAAAAATCGTGAAGATGTAATGATATTTCAATTAGATCATGGACATGGTGGAATTTTAAAAATTAATCCAATAGTTGATTGGACTTGGGATCAAATTCAAGAATATATTAAAAATAATAATTTACCATACAATACTCTTCTGGATAAAGGATTTCCAAGTATTGGATGTGAACCTTGTACTAGAGCAATAAAGCCTGGTGAGAATATTCGTGCAGGTAGATGGTGGTGGGAACAAAAAGGTAACAAAGAGTGTGGCCTTCATATAGACCATAAATAGAGTACACAATATGTCTGAGAATAATTCCATAAAAGCTCATGGTGGAGTTCTAATTAACAGAATCACTAAACTTGATCCTGTAGGATTATTTTCAATTACTATAACTGAAGATTTAGCAAATGATGTAGAAAATATTGCAGATGGAATTTTTAGTCCTTTAGAAGGATTTTTGGGACAACAAGATTTTGAAAGTGTTGTCTCTCGTGGAAGACTTACAAATAATTTGGCATGGACTATTCCAATTGTACTTGATGTAGATGAAGAAACTGCTTCTAAAATGAAAGAAGCAGGAGATGTTTTATTACAAAATCCTGATGGTGTTGGAATTGCAGTGTTACATGTTGATGAAACATTTACCTTTGATAAAGAAAAAGTGGCTCAAGGAGTTTATGGTACTATTGATTCATCACATCCTGGTGTTGCTTATACAATGTCCATGAAAGATTTCTTAGTTGGTGGAAAAATTGATTATATTCAAAGACCAAATGATACTGAAATTAGAAAAAATAGATTAACACCAACTCAAACTCGAGAATCTTTTGCAAAAGCAGGTTGGAAAACAATTTGTGCTTTTCAAACAAGAAATCCACCTCATGTGGCACATGAAATGTTACAAAAAACATCCATAACTACTCGTGATGGTGTATTTGTAAATCCAGTAATTGGTAAGAAAAAATCTGGTGATTTTGTAGATGAAGTAATTGTAAAATGTTATGAAACTATGATAAAATTATACTATCCTGAAAATAGATGTAAACTTGGAACATTACATACACAAATGAAGTATGCAGGTCCAAAAGAGGCAATACATCATGCAATTATGAGACAAAATTATGGTTGTACACATATCATTATAGGACGTGATCACGCAGGTGTCGGCAAATTCTATGATCCAATGGCAGCACAAAAAATCTTTGATGATTATCCAGAATTAGAAATCTCTCCAGTATTTTTCCCACCATTCTTCTATTGTAAAAAATGTCTTACATATACAACTCCAAAAGCATGTCCACATGATAATGATGTAAAAGAGCAAATTAGTGGGACTGCTCTCCGAGAAATGATTCAAAATGGACAAGCACCATCTGAATTTATTTTAAGACCTGAAGTTGCAAAGGTAATTTTAGATAATCCAAAACCTTTTGTTGACTAGATATTTATTTAAATAAATTTTTCTTAACTTATGAAATATTTACTTTTAATAATTTTATTTTTTGGATTTTTAATTACTCCAGCATTTGCTCAAGAATTAAAAAATCCATCTTTGATTATAGAAACAATTGAAATTCCTGCTCAAGAATTTAACACCGTATTACGAAATGCACCAATTATTTCTCTTGATAATACACATAGTGTAAGTTGGCAAGTAACTATTGATAATAATTTACTTTATGCAAATCCTGAAGGACATGCCGTTTTTAGAATATATGATAAAGAAAATAATGATGAATTTATTGAAGTTGGAATGGGTCCACAACCTGACAATAAATTTTGGATTGCAGTACAAACACCAGTTGAAGGATACATAATTGTTCATAGAGATTTAGATCGAGGTTGGTATCCGGCTGCAAAATCTATCATATCATTTACTGACAGAGCAGGTTTAACTGTAAACAATGGGGCAAGAATAGTTGTAACAAATTTGGATATCGGAAAATTTGAAATTGAATCTTATTCAGTTCATGGAATGCAAGGAAGTACTGATCCACCTGCAATAAATTCTGGAGTTATGATCATAGAAATTTTATCAGGTGATCCTGCAAAGAACATGTTTGCATATTTTCCATTTTATGTTGCAGCAGGAATTGGAATTTTGGTTGGAGCATTATTTTTAACTAAGAAACGTTCTTAGTTTTATAAAATTTACAGCTTTTTTTAATTTTACAAACATTACACATTGGTGAAATTGGTTTACAAATATTTTGTCCATACATTACAAATGTATCATTTATTTCAATCCAATATTTTTTATCTATTTTTTTCATTAATTCTTGTTCTGTGTCTTCTGGATTTTTTGTTTCTACTAAACCTAATCTATTTGAAATCCTATGAACATGAATATCTACCGGTATAGCTGGTTTTTCAAATGCATATACTAAAACACAATTAGCAGTTTTTCTTCCAACTCCTGGTAATTGAACTAGTGTATCAAGATCATCTGGAACTTTATCTTTGTATTTTTTATGAATTATTTTTGCAACTTCTATTATTCTTTTAGACTTTACATGAAAAAATCCAATTGATTTAATTATTTTTTCTACATCTTTGATTTTTGCTTTTGCAAGATCATCTGGATTTTTATATTTTAAAAATAACGCTTTTACTGCTTTTGTAGTTGTCTCATCTTTAGTTCTTGCAGAAAGTATTGTTCCAATTAAAATACTAAATGGACCTGTTTCAGCATCATGTAAGTCTCTTAATGCTGTAATTCTTGGTGGTTTTACAGAATTCATGGTATCTGTCATTCCAGAAAGTATTTTTTTCATTTTCAACTGAAATTTACGTACAAGTATTATAACTGTAATAATAATAATTTACCATTGGAATTAACTCGAGAAGAAGAATCTGCGTTAAAAGGTGAACAGGGCGAAATTATGCAAATGGCATATAGAATTTTAGTTGCAACAGGTGAAGCAACTGATGCTGAAAAATTAATCCCAATAGAATGGGCTCATCTTTCTGGTGTAAATTATAATACTATTGGTGATGCTGGTGAAGAATTTTTATCTACTATTAGTAAGGATGCTCGTGTTACAGTAAAAACAACTTTGAATCCTATGGGATTTGATATTGATAATGTTTCTAATTACAAATTAGATGAAAATTTTATTTCAAAACAATTATCGATTAGAAATTCATATGAAACAATGGGTGTTATTCCATCTTTTTCCTGTATTCCGTATGAAATTTTTGATATTCCTAAAAATGGAACACAAGTTGCATTTGCAGAAAGTAATGCTGCAATTCATGCAAATTCATATGATAATTTAAAAACAAACAAAGAAAGTGCATTTAGTGCATTAGCTAGTGCTATTGTTGGTAAAAGTCCTTACTCCTCATTACGTAAAGAAGATACTCCAAATATTACAATTCAAATGAAAGTCAAAAATCCAAATGAATTAACATATGGAATGTTGGGATTTTATGCTGGAAAAATAGGCGATACATCTGTAAATATTTCTGGCCTTGGAGAAATGGATCAAAGACAATGTAAAGCAATGTGTGGAGGAATGGGAACATCTGGAACTTGTGCTAAATTTCTTTTTGGTGAAGGTGATTCAAATACTGAAAAAATAGATTTTGATGAAAAAGAAATGCAAAATGTTCATGATGAACTAAATACTGCAGAAAAAGGTGATTTAATTACATTGGGTAGTCCTCAATTAGGTTTAGATGAGATCTCTGATCTTAGTGCTAAACTAAAAGGTCGTTCTTTTCAAAAAAGATGCATGGTTTTCTTACCTAGAACTGTAAAGGAAGAGGCACAAAAAATTGGTTACATTACTGAACTTGAGCGTGCTGGATGTGAAATTCTTGCTGATTGTTGTACTTGTCTAACTCCATTGATATGTAAAGATGATGTTGATGCAGTGACTACAAATAGTATCAAAGGTGCATTTTATCTTAAAAATTCTAATGGTGTAGGTGTTAATTTAAAATCACTAACACAAATCGTTGAAGATGAAACACGATGAATAAAATTTTAGTTTCAGGTAAAGTAGAAGGAATTGTTTTAAAATCAAATGATCCAATTAATTTTTTAGGAACAGTTGATAAAAAAACTGGAATTATAAGTGATAAAAATCATAATCTATTTGAAAAATCAATTAAAGACTCTATTCTGGTATTTCCTTCCGGTATTGGTAGTAGTGTTGGTGCATACACTATCTATTCTGTAAAATCAAACAACACAGCACCAATTGCAATGATTTGTAAAAAAGCAGATCTTACAGTAGCTACTGGATGTGCATTAGCTAATATTCCATTAATCACTATTGATGATAATGAGTTTGAATCAATTAAAACTGGAATGAAAATATTACTTGATACTGATTCAACTAATCTAATTCATTATCAATAATATTTTCTTTCTCTAAGTCACCTAAACTGATTTCTTTAATTTGACTTTTACCTGCAGGTAATGCACGGACAAATTCATCAATATTTATTTTTCTTGTAATATCTTCAAATATCTTCAAAAATTCTATTCTTATTTTTTTTGCAGCTTCTGCCATTTCTATTCCATTTGGTTCAATTATTGCATAACAAATAGAATTTTTTTTAATTGGTTCTGGAGGCCCACATGTTAATACATAATCATTATCTTCTGTTCGTATAATTCCTACAGCTAATTTTAGAGTCTCTGATTTGATAAAATTTCGTTGTCCTTCTATTGTAAAGGAACCTTTAGGCAAAAATTCTCCACTTGGAGCTGATTTTTTGATTTGTTCTGGATGTACCCAATAGGCACTAACTCCATACAATCCTTCTCTCCATGCTCGACTAAAACAAACAGTTGCGTGTGCAATTTCGTTCATTGTTGTATCTGGTACAGCTTCTGCATCTTTTAAAATAAAAAATGGAGAACCAAAAATATCACCATGAAATACTTTATCATTTTTTTCTAAATGTTTTCTAATTACAGCTGAATTTGATGCTGCATCTCTACCCCCAATTGTAAGATATCCATCACTAGTCATAAACCATCTATATCTCTCATACCAGTTTTTCTTTCTAATTTCTGATACTACCACTAAATTTCTTTCAGCTTCTGTTTGATTCTGAAATTTTGCTAATTTCTTTTCTGTTTTTTCTTTGATTACTTGAATTGAATTAATAGCACCTGATTGTTTTTTTGCTTGATTAAATAAAACCGATGCAATTGATTGAAGTGGAGAATCTGTATTTATTTTAATTTTTTCATCTTCTACAATAATTATTGATATTCCTTTTTCACTGATTAATTTTGCATTATTAATTGCCAAAATTTCTTGTGCAGAAGTATCTTTTATTGAAATTATTCCTTTTGAAACCATTTCAAAAAAAGAATTTGCCACATTTGTAATATTTTTTGATTTTTCTTTGACCGTTTGAATTGCTTTTTCTTGTTCAGAAATTTGAGTTTCTAAACTTTTAATTTTTTTATCAGAACCACTTGATTGAATTGATTTACCTTTTTCAACTATACTTTTTGTAAAAATTGTATCTAAACCTTCAATAAAACTACTAACGTTTGTTATTTCTCCTTCTATTTTTCCTAATTTTACAGGTAAAACTTCTGTTTTTTCATTTTTAACTATCATAGGATCATGATTGCCTGATATTACATCTAAAACAATTTTTTTTGTTGTTTCATAAATTTTGGTTATTTCTTCTGATGTCAACAAATTTCCAATTTTTTTTGGATCAACATTTGTTATTTCAAATATGGATTCAACATATTTTTTTGGTAAACCTAAAGTTCGCCCAAACCATTTTGCAGAAATTAAATCAGTTATTTTTAAATCATCAAAATTTGATTCTGTTAGATTAAAAATATCTAAATTATTTTCTGGTGGTTGTACATAATCTAATCCAACACTAAGTTTTCTATGTCTAACTTCTATAGAATGTTGTAATGCTAAAATTTTCATATCTTTGTTACAAAGTAAAATATTTCCATCTCCAAAAAATTCACCTACTAAAATGAATTCTTTTCCAAATCCTTCAAAAGTAAAATATGCAATTCTTTCTGCACCTATTTGTTCAATTTTTGTCAATTTCAATCGTAGTAAATCACTTCTTAATCTTTTGAGTAATCTATTTGGTTCCATTTGATCAATTTTTACTTTAGTTAACCAAACACCTGATGTTGAGATCATCATAAAGAGATCGCTTTTTTCAGTATGATGAAGTTTGAAGAGAATACTGTCTTTATTGATTCCATAAATATTGCTGATATAGTAACCTTGAACTTGTTCAGAAATCTGATCTACTAAATATCTTAATTCAATTCCTGCTAGTGCCATAATTATCATCTTTTATATCTAAAATTATACCCTTGCTATCTTGTGCTCATATCCTGACCAAAGATATTAAACATGGTTTGCTTGAGACACGCTAGAAATTTACTTTGGCCAAATTTAAAAAGAAAAAATCTGAACCTACGCCTGGATCTGAGGATTCAAAATCCAAAATTGTAGATACAATTGATACTCCTGAAATCGAAAAACCCGAATCTATTTCAGATGCTTCAAAAGAACCTACTAAAGATCCTTCAATTAGTGAAACAGAAAAAAGTGACAAAGATAAAAAATTAGCTAAATTATTTTGGATGCGTATTGCTTTAGGTATAATTGCAGGTGCTGCAGCAACTTTTGTTTTTGAAGGAATTGAAGGTGAAGAAAGAAGATGGGCCTCAATTGGATTTATGATAATGCTATTTTTTGCAACAATAATAGTTGCAAAAGGAATGAAAATGCAATTACCATCTTCTGATAGAAAGAAAATTGTTACACAAGGTATTGGTAGCTATGTATTTTTGTATTTGTTTACATGGATTGTTAGTTATACATTAACTCATCTTGGTGATGCACCTACGGGAATTAATTTATAATTTAATTATAAAAAAATAGGAATATAATATAATGTGGAATTATAAAACACCTGGAATACCTGATGAATTTTTTGAACGTGCAGAAAAAGTTCCAATTACTAAAGAAGAAGTAAGAACAATTCAACTTAGTAAAGCAAGATTAAAGATGGGTCAAACTGTTTATGATATTGGTTGTGGTAGTGGTTCAATTTCTGTTGAAGCATCATTTCAAATTGAATCAAATGGTAAAGTATTGGCAATTGATTATGATAAAAATGCTATTGAATTAACTAAAAAGAATTTAAAAAAATTTAATCTTTCAAATGTGTCTGTGATTTTTGGCAATGCTAAAGAAAAAATATTAGATCTTGAAGAAGCTGATGTTATTTTTATCGGAGGAACAGGTGGAGATACAGCAGAAATAGTTAAGCTTGCTGAAAATAAATTAAAATCTGGTGGTAGAATTGTAATTGGTATAATTCTAATTGAGACTCTTTATTCAGTATTACAAATTCTTGATACATTGAAGTTTAACTCTATTGATATTACTCAAGTAATTATTTCTAAAAGTAGAAAAACTACTACTGGTACTATGATGTTAGCTAGAAATCCAGTTACTATAATATCTGCTACTAAAATTTAATCTAGACTTTTAATTGGGTAAAAAAGCGTAAACATTGTGCCTAGTTTAATTGGAATTGGTGTAGGTCCTGGAGATGTGGAACTTCTTACAGTTAAAGCAGTAAAGGCAATTCAAAATGCCGATATTATCATGTGTCCCGCATCAAATGAAAATAGACCTAGTATTGCATTATCTGTTGTCTCACCTATAATTGATAAATCACTAAATCAAGAAATTATAAAATTAATTTTTCCAATGACTAAAGACAAAGATATTCTACAAACATCTTGGAAAAAAAATGCCAAAATAATGGCTGAAACTGTTTTGAAAGGAAAAAATGTTGTATATCTTACAGTGGGTGATCCATATCTCTATAGTACTTGGATTTACATGCACAGAGATTTAAAAGAAAAATATCCTGATATGGATATTAGTGTAATCCCTGGAATTGTATCCATATTTTCATTTGCATCAAAAGTTGGTGTTAGTATTGCAGAAGGTGCAGAAAAAGTTGCAATTATTCCATCTTGTTATGATCTATCTAGTGTTAAAGAAATTGCAAAGCATTCTGAATCAATGATATTTCTTAAAGATGGTAGATATTTTGATCAAGTGATTAAAGTTCTAAAAGAATCTGGATTTCCTGATAATTCTCTTTTTGCAATTGGCCAAGATTTAGGAACAGAAAGTGAAATTATAAGAACAATGACTTTAGGCGAAGTAAATGATAAATCGTTAACTACAAAATATTTTTCTATATTGGTGGTAAAACGTGTCTAACGTATTTTTTGTTGGTTGTGGTCCTGGTGATCCTGAATTAATTACAGTTAAAGCTAAAAAATTAATTCAAAAAGCTGATGTTGTAGTTTATTCTGGCTCATTAATTCCTGATCCAATATTGAAATTATGTAAAAAAGGGAAAATCTATGATGCAGCTAAATTAGTTAGAGAAGAAATTTTTGATCTATTATATAAAAATGCAAAAAAAGACAAACTTGTTGTTAGGTTACATGATGGTGATCCAGCAATATATGGTGCAATTAGAGAACAAATTGATAATTTAGAAAATAAAGGAATAGAATCGACAGTTGTGCCTGGTGTTACATCATTTTTGGCATCAGCTGCAGCACTTGGTACTCAATTAACATTACCTGGTGTTACACAAACAATGATAATTACAAGAGCAGAATCTCGAACTAAAGTTCCAAAAAGAGAACAAATTTCTGAACTTGCAAAACATCAATCAACTTTAATTTTTTATCTTAGTGTTCATCTATTAACTAAAATTACAACTGAAGCAATTGCTGGTGGATATAAAAAAACTACTCCTGTTGCAGTAGTTTATAGAGCAAGTAGAAAGGATCAAAAAATAATCATTGGAACACTTACAGATATTACAAATAAAGTTAAAGCTGAAAAAATTACAATGACTGCTATTGTTATAATTGGTGATGTAATAAAACCAAAATCATATGAATATTCAAAATTATATGATAAAACGTTTAGTCATGGTTTTAGAAAAGCTAAAGTCAAATAGATAAAAATTCTATTTTATTTTTAATACCAATTACATTTAATTTATTTTTAAAATTATTTACATCCCCTGAAGTAAATATTTTTAATGAATTTCTTTTTGATTGTTTGTTTTTAATTTTTGAAAAAATATTTTTTGCAACAATATTTCCTGGATCAATAAATTGTATTTGTGGAAATTCTTTTTTTAATAATGATTTTAAAAATAATAAATGAGTACTAGACAATGTAATTGTATCAATCTTTTCTAAAGTAATAATTTGTTCTAAACTTTTTTTAATAATTTTTTGACAATATTTTTTATTATTTAAAAATTTTCCAGATTCTACTAAATCCACAAGATTTGATCCATTTATTTTAAAAATTTTATACGATTTTGAAATATTATTTTCTTTGATATAATTTGTAAGTCCTTTACTGTTTAATGCAGATTTTGTTACTAAAACTCCAATTTTTTTTGATTTTGATTTTTTCTGTGCTAATTTTAAAGGAGGTTTAACATCTATGATTTTTTCTGTTGCTAAATTCATCATTAGGCTTGGTGTATTTGATGCAACAACAATAATGTCTGGCATAAATTTTTTTTCTAATAGATTAATTGTTTTTTTAATAATTGTAGTTAATTGTACTTGTGATTTTATTCCATATGGATAATTTTTTTGATCAGCAAAATAAATGATGTCTGTTTTACTAATTTTTTGAATTTCTTTAATTATTGAAAGTGAGCCTAATCCTGAATCAAAAACAACAACTTTTACCATTAAACCAATTTATCAATCATCCATAATAGTTTGTTAGCTAAATTTACTCAAAAGATGATCTAAATTTACACTGTTGATTAAGACTAAATTTCTTAACTCATTATTATGCCAAACTTCGACAATACATGGGCTCGACAAGAGACCCAAAGTGTAACTGGCAAACTACGAGATGCAGTAAAGCCTCAAGGTGCATTAAAACCACGTATTCAAACTGCAGTAAATAAACTACAAGTCCAAATTTCGAAAATGGATTCTATGTTAACAAAACTGCAAGAAAGAGATGCGCAACTCTTTCAAAGAGTCGTGACTGCAATGCAACAACATGATACTAGCACAAGTAGAGTTTTGTCTAACGAATTAGCTGAAATTCGTAAAGTTACAAAGATGCTAGGCAATGCAAGAATGTCTTTAGAACAAGTTCAACTAAGACTGACAACTATTCATGATCTTGGTGATGCTATGGTAGCAATTGGACCGGCGATGAATACAATGAAGGGATTGAAATCATCACTTGGAAGATTCATGCCAGAAGCTGATTCAGAATTGAATAGTATGACCCAGACACTTAATGGACTTATGATGGATTCACTTGCAGGAGACTCATTCAATATGGAGTCTGATGTTTCAAATGAAGAAACAGATAAAATTCTTCAAGAAGCATCTGCAGTAGCTGAGCAACAGATAGGCGATAAATTCCCATCTGTACCATCTTCAACTGGACTTTCGTCACAAACTTCTTCTACTTCTTCCTTTGAGTAGTAGTTGAGATTAGACGATAGTTATTATTTTTATTTAATTTTTTTAAAAAAAATGATCAAGCTTTTTTACTAGATTTCTAAAGTAAAATTATTGAATTTCAACTGTATCATCACATCTTGTAATTTTAAGCGTAATAACATCAAAGAAGAAGAATTTTTGAAACATTTGAATGAAGAACATTATGATGAAATGTTGAATATTTCAAAAAAAGAAAACATGTCTATTAAATCCATAGAGATGATAATAATATCTAATTCAAATATGTTTATCAATTTTGATTAAGATGGAATTAATATTCAATTATTTTGTGCAGTTAAAATTAGAATTTGCCATGGAAATGTGATTTTTCCATTTTTATTTGTATATTGAATGGTTTTTTCTTTTACTAATTTTTTGAATTCTTTACGTTTTGAATATTCTAATGCATTCAATTTTTCTTTTAGAGGTTTAGCAATGTATTTGATATAATTTTCCCAATAATCTTCAAATTTTCCTGGACTATAATTGAAAACAAATTCTTTTACAACAATTTTTGAAAATCCTGCTTTACTAACTTCTGTTCTTAATGTAGATTTTGTGCCAAATCTATCTAAATTTGGTGTGCCTGGAGGTACATAATCTGGTATGTATTTTGTAGCAGAATCTAAAATACTACTAAAAAATGGAACATTATTTTTACTTCCATGAACTGATATTCCTATTTTACCTGTCTTTTTGAGACTTTTTTTCATGTTTTTTAGTGCTTTTTGTGCATTAGGAAAAAAAAATAGAGCATATTGACAAGTAACTATATCAAATTTTTTTGAAAAAGTAAAATTTTCTGCATCAATATTTATGAAATCTAAATTTTTCTTTTTATTATTCCACTTTTTTGCAATTTTTATTGCAGTAGTTGATGTATCAATTCCTACGGTATATCCTAGTTTCCCAACTTTTTTTTGAATTTCTTTTGTTACCACACCAGTTCCACATGCAACATCTAGTACTCTATTATTTTTGTTAATTTTTATTAATTCAATTAATTTTTTGGTACTTTGAAATGGTCCTTTATTTACACTGGCCCATCTTTTATGATATCTAGGTGCAACTTCATTCCAAATTTTCATATTTCGTTGTTTGTATTCTGAATGAATAACTTTCATTTTAGTTTTATTTCAATTTGTTTTTTTATAATTTTTGCAATTTTTTCTTTTTTCATCCAACCTGAAACAATATTCTTTTTTGAATCTACAATTATAATTTGATTATTTTGAGAATTTTTCTTATATCTTGCTGTTCCAATATCATTTGCTATGATAATGTCTGATGATGATTCTTTTAATTTCTTTTTAGCTGATTTAATTAATTGAGAATTTGTAACATTTGTTTCTGCTTTAAAGCCAATTAATAGAACATTTTTTTGTATTTTTTTAATTTGATCTATGATTTTAGGAGCTTTTTTGAGACTAATTGAAATATCTGTATGTGAACTTTTAATTTTTTTCTTACTTGGATTTTTAGGAATATAGTCTGATATTGCTGCAGCCATAATTACAATATCAAATTTATTTTTTAATTCTTTTTTTACTGAATCGTACATTTCCTTACTTGATACAACGTTGATAACTTTTGCACCATTTGGCGCTTTTTCATTACCTGGCCCATAAACAAAAGTAACTTTTGCACCTGCAGAAACTAATTCTTTTGCTAAACTTACTCCTGTTTTACCCGTACTTTGATTTGTAATTGCTCTAACAGGATCTATCTGTTCAACTGTTGGTCCAGCAGTCATTAGAATTTTTTTACCCTGTAGTTTTGATGATAATCCAAATTTATTTAAAACAAAATCAAGAACTTCTTCCGGCTCTGATGCTTTTGCTTTACCTTCTATCATGTTTGGCGATACAAAATCTATTTTGTTTTTTAGAAATAAAATATTTTTCTTAACTGCTACATTTTCATACATCGATGCATGCATTGCTAAAGCCATTAGAATTGGTGTTTTTGAACCAAATCCTACAGTAAGTACTGTTGAAATTGGAGTATCATCTATTCCATTTGCAAGTTTTCCTAATGTGTTTGCCGTAGCTGGATAAACAATAATTAGATCTGATCTTTTATAATCTGCAATATCGATATGTTCTAATTTACCCGTTAATTTTGTAATAACATCATTTCCTGTTGCCCATTTCATATAATCAGGCTGAATCATTTTTGTTGAAGCGCTACTCATAACAGACGTAACTTTTGCTCCATGCCTCATTAGTAATCTTGCAAGTTCAATTGATTTGTATGCTGCAACGCTTCCAGCAACACACAATACAATTTTTTTACCCGAAAGTTCTGTTCCCTTTGATTCAACTATATCTAATGATGGATGTTCTGATTCTCTTTTAGACAATTTCTTTCCTCAGTTTATCAAATTCAGATTCTTCCATTTGAAATTCATTTCCTGCTGCTGGGAAACTTTCTTCTTTAACTTCTGTTACGTATGATTTCACTGCATTTCTTATTTCCTCAGATAAATTCAAATATCTTTTTGCAAATTTTGGTTTTATTTTTTCAAATAATCCTAGCATATCATGAACAACTAAAACTTGCCCATCACAATCTTTCCCTGAACCAATTCCTATTGTCGGTACAGCAATTTTTTCTGTTATTATTTTTGCAACTTGATTAGTGACCATCTCTAAAACTATGCTAAATACGCCTGATTCTGTTATTATTTTTGAATCTTCAATTAGTTGAATTGCATTTTCTCTTGTTTTTCCTTGTACTGTATATTTCTCAGCAGTTTGTGGTAATAATCCTAAATGACCCATAACTGCTATTCCTGATTCTGTTATGGCTCGTATTATTTTTGCAACTTCTTTCCCACCTTCTAATTTTACTGCATCAGCACCTGCTTGGATGAGTTTTAATGAATTTGTAACTGCATCTTGTTCTGTTTGGTAGGAATTAATTGGTAGGTCTGATACAATTAGTGAATTCTTCCTTGCATTTTTTGTAGCAGTTGTAAATCTAATCATATCTTCCATTGTTACTGAAGTAGTGTCTTCGTATCCTAACATTACCATACCTGCACTATCCCCTACAAGAATTACATCTACTTGATCACATAGTGTTACCATTGTAGAATCATATCCTGTTAAAACAGTAATCTTCTCTTTCCCTTTCATTTCTGTAATATCTTTGATAGTCTTATGCATTTTTTGCCCTTCTCTCTAAATTTTTTCTAATTTCTAAAATTGATAATTTGAGATTTTTTTTATTATCATATGTAGAAGATTTTTTTATTTTCTTTTTTGATTCAATAACAAGTAATTTCATAGCACGTGTTACATTGTCCACTATTGTAATATCTGCAGCTTCCGAAGTTCTGGAAAGTGGATTTAAATCAAACGTAATAATTTTTTTCTTTGCTTTTTTTAATGCAATTGTTCTGTCACCATCTTCTAAAGGAACTAAAACAACATCTGCTGAAAATATTCCATTTTTATCAACTATTCTTCTTGCACTATCAATTCCTAATAATTTTGTGGATGATTTTTTATTTAATCCTAAAATTTCTTTTGCACCTGATTTTTTTAGAATTTCAGTAATTGCTTTTTTACGTTTTTCACTAGAATAAAATAAATTAACTTCAATTTTTGAATTTGTATTTCTTGCTAATTCAATTATTTCTTTAGGACACAAGGCTGCAAAATTACCATTAACGGAAATTACGGAGTTTTCTGCATTTTTCAGCATAAATGCCGCCGCTTTTATTGCCTCCTTAGCTGATTTTGAGGTTTTTTCACCTATAAGATAATCAAAAGCTTCCCCTCTGCCATGAGCTAAAAGTCCTTCTTTAGCAACTAAATTATTGTCAAACCCATTAACTAATTTTTCACGAATTAAAAGAGAATTTAATCTTGGATGTGATTTAGGAATTACAGTCATATTTTTTAATTAATTATAAAGAACTCTTGCTCCTGCATCATCTAGTTCTGATTTTACAATTATTCCATCAGAATATTTTTCTAAAATTTCTAAAACTTTATTTTCTTTTTCTTTTGGAATCATTGAAAAAATTGTTTCACCAAATAATGCAATTCCACATTTAATATTATTTTTAGATAATTCATTGACTACTTTTTGCATCCTTGGCGTCATAACATCTACATATTTTGCAAACTCTAAAGACATTTCTTGAAAATGTTCATAATTTTTTGATTCTAATAATCTATTTACCATCTTACCTCCAAGACCGTTAATTTGCGGTAATCTTTCTTTGATGAATTTAGTTGTTGAAATTGGAGAAAAACATATCATAATTATGGAAATTTTATTTAAAGTAATTTTTTGAACATGTCCGATACCTGGTGCCCCTGGTTTATCTCTAATTTCAAATCCGCCGTGATATGATGCTAAAACATCTCCTAATCCTGTTTTACATTCTATTTCAACATCATGTGCTATTTGTGCAACTTTAATTTTAGATAATTTACATTCTAATGCATCATTTAATGCAATAGCTAACGATAATGCAACTGCTGCACTAGAACCAAATCCATATCCGACTGGGACATCAATTTCATGTATGACATCTACAAATTTTTCTTTTGTAGGAAATTTACTGAGAACTACTTCAGAGACCCTCATATCTCCTGATTCAAAGCCATTTACTTTGATTGTAAAATTTGAAATATCATGTTTTGTTTTGTTTCTAACTGTAACTGTAGTCTTGACACCTTTCTGTATGGAAAATCCTGCACCTAGCGAACCTAATTCTTTTGAATCCTCTTTATTTAATTCGGCTTTAAAAAAACCTGTAATGTGTGCTGGACAAAATGCTGTTGTCATTATAATCAAATTTCATATATTTGTAAAATATTAATACTTGGCTTAAATAATATAAACTAGTTTAAATTGACTACATTTACACGACGCCTACAAAAGATTGGAAGTAGTATTCTTGTTTCGCTTCCAAAAGAATGGATTGATGCAAATAATCTGAAGAAAAGCAATCAAGTTGAAATTGAAACAAATCAAAATAATCTATCAATTAGAACACAACTAAACAAGAGACCCTCAAAAGAAGTTGTAATTTCATATCCGTTATCAAAAGGTGAGGGTATTGTACCAACAATCACTGGTGCATATCTTTTAGGATTTGATATAATTAGGATTGTTGGAAAATCTTCTATTTCAATCACTGATAGAGAAAGTGTTCGTGGTTCTATGAGGAAATTAGTTGGATTAGAAATTATTGATGAGGATGCAGTAAATATTTCTGTTCAGTTTTTACTTGATGAGACATCAATAAATCCACAAAATATTTTAAAACGAATGAGTTCAATTGCACTTGGAATGTTTAATGATGTTGTATTAGCTTTAAAAAATGGAGATAAAACAAATCTTGAAGCAGTAGCAAATCGTGATGCTGAAATTAATAGACAATATTTTCTTCTTGTTAGATTAATCCGAAGTACTATAATGGATACTAGATTGGCTGGTATTTTTAATTTAGAAAATATTGATATTCTTGATTATAGAATTGCTGCAAATACGCTTGAAATTGCAGGTGATACTGTTGTAGAATTATCTAAATCCTTAATCAAATCAAATCTATCTAGCGTTGAATTAAAAAAATTATATGATTTTGCAAAAGATATGGAAGAAATACAAATTAAATCAATTGATTCTTTTATTTCTAATAATAGAATGCTTGCAATTAATGCAATTACATTACAAAAAATTAATTCTATAAAAATTTCTAAAATTCGTTCTTCTTTAGAGAGTGAGAAGCAAATTTCTCTTCCATTATTTGATCTTATCTATATGTTTGAGAAAATTCTACAATCTTGGTCTGATATTAGTGATTTAGTTAAACCAAGTTACCACTAAAGTATTATGATATTTTTTAGATACTAAAAATAATCAGAATAATTTTTTCTTTGCAGCATAAATCATTACTGCACAAATTGTTTTTGAGTCAATAATTTTTCCAGTTTTAATCATTTGAATCAATTTTTTAATGTCCATCTTTACAACCGTGATAAACTCATCATTATCTAATTTTAAATCAAATTTCTTTTTTGTTCCTGATGCTACAAAAATGTTAATTTCTTCTTTATTGTAGCCTACTGAGGGGAAATATGATACTAATTTAGTCATTTTTTTAGCCTCATAACCCGTTTCTTCAATAATTTCTCTATGTGCACAATCAATTGGTTTTTCCCCTTTTTCCAAAGTACCAGCTGGAATCTCTAGAATATATCCATGTGGAAATCGATGTTGTTTTACTAACAATACTTTACCCTTTTCATCAAATGCCAGCATTGCAGCTGCACCTGGATGTTCAATAATTTCTCTTCTAACTTTTCTCTGTTCAACTTGCATATGATATGCATTTATTTCAAATAATTTACCTTTGAACAGTTTCTCTTTTTTCATATTAACTTTGAAAAGTATTATTATTTAATTTGTTTGGTATGTCAAATGTAGTTTAGATGATTTTTTAAAATCAATTATTGTTTTTTCTAACCATTTATTGTAAAATAAAATTTTTTTAGGAATAAATAAATCTGCAGATTTCACATTTTTTATATTTCTAACTTTTTGTGTTAGTTCATCCATTTTGTAAATATTATTACTATACATAAATAAAACAATTTGATTTTTTGCAATAAATGGAATTTGTAAGTACGTATTGGATAATTCCTTATTCATTTTTTCTAATGTTTCCTTCAAATTACTTTCTATCCATGTCATTATTGCATATGGAATAAATTTTTTTATTTTTTTGGGATCATAACTTACAGTAAATTTAATTCCTTCATTTTTGTGTAATTTTTCAATACACCTTGTTATTGTTTTTGTTGACATTTTTGTATTCTTTGCAATTATTTCAATTTTTTGTCTTGGATCTTTTAGTAATTCTTCCAAAATTTCTAAATCTGTTTTTGTTAAATTTGTATTGAATCCTGGATTTTCTGCTTCAAAAATCGATAAAAGTTTAAAATCTTTCATTAGTTTTTTTGCAAGTTCAATTTTCTGTTCTAAATTTTCTTTTACAATAATGCTGCAAACTGTTATTCCGCCAACACATGGTGCTACAAAATGTGGTTCTCCTACTAGACTTACTTGTTCTAAAATTTCTTTCATGTTTTCTCCAGATATTACAAAATACAACACACCGTATCCTAATACTGGTGGTTCAACTTGAACGATAAATTCTTCAAGAATCTCAAGTTTTTGCATTTTACGTATTCTTGCGTTTACTGCCCCCCCAGACATTCCCAAATCAATTCCAATTTGTCTGTCTGATTCTCTACAATTGTTTAATAATTTACTTAAAATTTTAATATCAAAATTGTCCATTATATCACTTATAGTGCCTCCATAAAATACACAAATAACTAATATCATATAAAATTGTCTATAATTTAGCACTAGGAATAATATATCTTATATGTTAGACTTTTTTTATTATTTTATGGATTACCGTTTGAAATTAGCAAAAAGGATGCTATTCAATAAAAGAGGTAGTCTAATTGGTGCAGTTTTAGCTGTAACTATTGGAATTTTAGTAATTCATGTAAATTTTGTAATATTTCAGGGACTCTTTGATGCAATTGTAAGAGATATCAGTGAATATCGAAATGGAGATGTTCTTGTAACTAATGAGGATGACTATATCGATAAATCTGATTCATCTATTGTAAGTTGGTTTGAAAGAATCTCTTATGTTGAAGCGGCGACACCGCGGCTTTCATCGACGGCAGAAATGGAAATCACAAAAAACGGAAAATTAATTGAAAAAACTAGAATACCTGTAGTTGGCGTTGATCCCTTTAATGATATTAGAGCATCAACTGTACATGAAACTATTGCAGAAGGAACTTATGTTTTCTCAAGAAATTCTATTGTTTTAGGAAATACTGTAGCAAATGATCTTGGAGGTGCTATTGTTGGTGATAATGTCAAAGTAACTATTGTTGATAGATGGGGTGAAGAACAAACAAAAAGATTCACTGTATCTGGAATTGCAAAATCTCCTGGTGGTCAGGGATTTGACTATAGTGCAGTTATACATATTGATACATTACGTGATATGACAAATAGAGAAGGTCAAACAGGATCAATTATGGTAAAACTAAAAGATCCTACTAAAGCATTAGAAGTAAAAGAACTATTTTTGTTATCATTTCCAAATGATGATTTTTTGGCAGAGACTATAGAGGAATCAGCTGAAGAACAACTTGCTGGTTTTAGATCAGGTATAGCCATGATTAACATGATTGGTTATTTTGGTATGATGTCTTCTGCATTTGCAATTGTTACAATTCAAATGATGTTAGTAAATGGAAAAACTCGAGAAATTGGTGTAATGAGAGCAATTGGTGCTAAAAGAAAAGATATTTTGATAATTTTTATTTTTCAAGGTATGATAATTGGGGCAATTGGTGCCGGAGTTGGAACTGCCACTGGATTAGGATATACTTTTTATGCAAAGGAAACAAAAATGTCCTTTAACAACAGTTTACCTCTTGAAGTAACTTACAATTGGGGGAAAATTATACAAACTGCTTTGACTTCATTTGTTTTGGCTATCATTGCATCGTTATATCCTTCGTATAGGGCTACAAAATTACTACCTGTGGAGGCAATGAGAACTGTCTAGAGTACTTGAAGTTAATCATTTAACCAAAATTTATGGTGATGGTGATAATAAAGTGAAAGCTCTTGATGATGTATCTTTTTCAATTGAACAAGGTGAAGTTGTTTTAATTGTTGGAAGTTCAGGTTCAGGAAAATCTACATTATTGAATATGATTGGGCTTTTAGATAGTCCAACTAATGGTAATGTTTTGATTGATGAAATTAACACCACAACTCTTAATGATAATCAAATTTCATCATTTAGAAATAAGAAATTAGGATTTATTTTTCAATTTTCTAATCTTTTAACAGATCTTTCAGTTTTAGAAAACATACTCTTACCAAAACAAATTGCTGGTACTGATTTAACTTCTGAAAAACAAGCTCTTGATTTACTAAAAGCAGTTGGATTAGAAACTCAAATTCATAAACGTGCAAATAAAATTTCTGGTGGACAAGCTCAAAGAGTAGCTATAGCAAGAGGTTTAATCAATAAACCTTCAATTGTTTTAGCTGATGAACCTACAGGTAATCTTGATTCAGTTACTTCACAATTAATAGTTGATTTAATGAAATCAATGGCAAAAAAACTTAATCAAACTTTTGTTATTGTTACTCACGATAGAGAACATTTTGGAAAAGTTGACAAAGTTATTACAATTAAAGATGGTAGAGCATTTCAAGGAGAAGAGCCTTCAACAATGGAGATTACTGTATAATGAATTCTAAATTTTTATTAATTTTATTTTTAATTGGATTTGTACCATTTATTTTCACAAATTCTTATGCTGATTGGAAAGATGGTCCGATTTCTTCTGGAAATTTTGGTGATTCACCATTTGAAAGAGACTTTGGTGATGTTAAATTATTAGATGCATATTTTGGTACCTTAAACAATAAGATAGAAGTTGATGGCGGGGATAGTAATGTCCCATTTACAATTGAATTTGCAAATGTAGGAACTCAGGACATAACTGGGATTGATGGTAAATTATCCTTACCCTTTGGATTTTCAGGTTCAGATGGTCTGGGTACTGCAATTGAAGCAAATGCTAACACTAATTCTTTAGCTGGTGAGAATTTTCATTTAACTTTTTATGTAAATTTAGATAAAAATACAACAATTCAACAGTATTCTGGAACAGTTAAAATCGATTATTCAAGATTACGTGAATCTGGTGTGAGATCATCATTTTCTAATTTTGATTTTAAAGTAACTGGAGATAGTACAATTAATGTAAGAGCATCAGAATCCTTTCTAACATCATTAACATCAAATAATATTGTTATTGATATTGTAAATGATGGAACTGCTCCAATTTCAGCAGTTGATATAATGATAGATAATGCACAAACATCGCTTTCATCAAATACTGCATCAATCACAAATATTGAAAATGTTTTGATCTTAGAATCCAGTTGGGACATTGGAAATATTCCTGCAAGATCCTATCAATCTTTTGTTGCAGATGTGTATATACCTGAATCTTTAAAGGGTGACACTTTACGAATTCCTTTATCTATTTCATATTATAATACGCATGGTGATAAAGAAACAATCTCAAAAATTCTTGATTTTTACATTAGAGGTTTAATTGATCTTACTGTTTTTAATGTAAAAGTAATTGAATTATCTGGTACTCAAATGGTAATAGGTGAAATAATTAATGAAGGAAATGAAGATGGATTATTTGGTTTTGTAACTCTTGATTCTAATGGAAATTCTAACATTAAATCAAATACTCAATTTATTGATGAAATTGAAACTGATGCACCTGTTCCATTTAATGTTCCTATAGAATTTGATGGTGAACCACAATATGGTGAACATGATATTACAATTACTGTAAGATACAAAGATAGTATTAGAGATGAAATTTTTCTTACATATGATACTATGATTTTAGTTAATGAACCATCTAATCTTGAAGGAGATTCATTAGATTCTACAATGATTATTATTCCGATAATTTTGATTATTGGTCTTTCAATATTTATAATTCGTAGGCGTAAAAAGTCGAATTATTGACAAATTATTAATTAATTTTAAATCTAAAAAGTACTAATGAAGTTACGATTAACTATTACATTTTTAATTATTGCATTAATCTTTAGTATAATCATTACAGTTAGTTTTATTTTTTTCCTAAATTCATATACTAATTCATTATTTGAAAATTATTGTTAAATCATCGAAAATTAACTTTCATTGGTGTTATTTTTTTAGTTATCACTTTTTTGATTAACTACTATCATCAACAAAATCATCCTGATGTTGGATTTAATTATGCATATATTTCAGGAGCTATAATGTTGATCTCATTTGCTGCAAGTTTTTTGATATTCACTAAAGATAATTTAAAAAATTAATTTTCCTTTAAATCTAATTCTGACATAAATTAAAAATTAATAAAATAAGTAATTATGCTCAAATTCTATTTAGATCTAGGATTATAAGCAATTATTAGATATTCATATCATGTCTAGTGATGAAATTGAAGTTCCAAAGGAATTACGTGAATTTATGCTTGAAGGTGCAAAAGAGACTTTGCTTGGTCAAAAAAATGGAGCAAAAAAACAATATCGATATGGTAATTTGCATATTAGAGAATATGGTGATAAATTTCTTGTTCATACAGATAAAGTTGATCCTAGAGTTAATCCACTTGGGCATTTGGTATGTGATGCCCCTGAAATTTTGATTGGAATTGCATGTGGAATATTTACAGGTGTAGTTATTGGAAAAAAATTTTCTAATAAAAAATCAAAAAAAATGTCTTTTTCTAACATTTTAACATCTTCATTAATTTCTGGATATTTAGGATATGCCACAACTAAAAAAATTAAAAAATATTTAGAGTGATTTTATGTATACTCTTAGAACTGTAAAAATCTTAATCAAACTTTTACCATCTGTTTTGGCATTACGTAAAGATAGAAAAAAATGGATTAATCAAAATAAAAATAAAATTGATTCAAATCAATTTGAAAAAAATGCTAGCAAAGTACTTGAAACTTTTATTTCATTGGGACCAGTTTACATAAAATTGGGACAATGGCTTTCTTCTAGAGCCGATATTTTGCCACAACCTTATTTGAAAGAACTATCAAAACTTCAAGATAGTGTTCCTGCAGCACCATTTGATCAAGTTAAACCAATAATTGAAAAAGATATTGGATTAATTGATGAAACATTTGATAAAATTGATCCAGTTTCTATTTCTGGTGCATCATTAGGACAGGTTTATCGAGGTTCTATTTATGGTCAACAAATTGTTATTAAAGTAAAAAGACCTGGAATTGAAAAAATTGTAGAAAAAGATCTGAAAATTCTAAAAAAAATCTTACCTCTTGCATTAAGATTTGTTGATGCAAATCTGAGATATTCTGCAAAAACTATGCTTACACAATTTATTGAAACTATTCATGAAGAAATGGATTATACCAATGAATCCAAAAATCTTAAAGAAATCAAAAAAGATATGGCAAAAAATAACAAAGTTATTGTGCCTTCAGTTTTTGATGATTTTTCTTCAAAAAATGTTTTGACCATGGAATATTTGCCTGGAATTAAAGTTACTAATATTGATGCTTTAGAAGAGAAAAAAATTGATCGAGAGCAATTAGTTATTGATGTTCATCAGGTCTTTTTTACAATGCTCCTTAAGCATTCAATTTTTCATGCAGATCCACATCCTGGAAACATATCTGTAACTGATGATGGAAAATTAATTCTATATGACTATGGAATGGTTGGACGAATTAATAATAAAACAAGAATTAATTTAATTCGATTATATCTTGCTTTGGTAGAAAAAAATCCTCCACGAGTTGTTTCTGCCATGGATGATCTCAAAATGTTAACTCCTGGTTATAATCGGTCAATAATAGAGAAAGGAATAGAATTATCAATCCGTTCAATGCATGGTGATAAACCTGATGATATGGAGGTACAAAGCCTAATGGAGCTTGCAAATCAAACTATGAGTAAATTCCCCTTTGTTTTGCCAAAAAATTTAGCATTATACTTGAGAATGGCTTCAATAATTGAAGGGATTTACAAAACACATGATGTTGATTTTAAATTTGTGAAAGTTCTAAAAAATATTCTTCAACAAGAAAATTTAATCACAGGAGCATATATTGAAGAATTAAAAATTTCTTTTGATACTTTTCTTAAATCAATTAATTCTACATTAAGAGTTGGATCTGATATGGAAAAATTAATGGATGAAGTTCAAATTTATATGAAAAAACGTAAACCTGTAATTTTGATTAGTGGAAGTATATTTTCTTCTGCTATTTTTATTGGTTCTACATTTTTATTTCAAACAAATGAATTTCTTGGATTATTTGGAATGATAAGTTCTGGAATTATAATGGGAATTTCAGGATTATTACGAAAATATTAAATCATTCAATTGAAATATTTTTTGATTTTTTTGTTACAGGAATAATTAATACTAAAACACCATTTTCATATTTTGCAGTTTCTATTTTCTCTTCACCTTCTTTAACTTCAATTGGTAATCTAATTTTTTTATTAATTATGTTGGGTCTTTGATTTGAAATTAATGTCTTCAAGTCTTCATCATCAATAATTTTTTTAGCTTTAATTGAAAGTATATCTCCACATAAGCTTAATTCTATATCTTTTTTAGAAAATCCTGGAATATCAATAATAATTTTAAGACTTTCATCTGTTAGATGCATGTCTATTGGTGGTAAAACAAATTCATAAAATTCTCTTGATTTATTTCCAATTTCTTTGATTACTTCTTTTATCAATCCCATTTTGTTAATGTGCTTAATTTTTAGATATAAATCTTGATTCATTAAAAAATAAAACTAAATTTTAGGAAAATATGAAAAAGTCAATATTGCTCCTACTACCATCACTGATATAATTAATCCAATAACGAGTATCTTTGGTTTGATAGATGTTTTACTAAATTCTCGTACATATCCACATTTTGAACATTTCATGTGATCTCCTTCTCCTTTGAAAGTATGTGTACAAGACATAGATACAATTTTTCCATATGCGTATTAAATCTTAAATTTATGCCTAATTTTTGAATAATTATTTTGATTTCAAAATAAAATTTAGTCTAGATTTTTACAAATGTGTTCTTGACTTGATAGATTTTTAATCAATTAATTTCTTTATTTTGATAACTCATGATTATTGTAATTGAAGGTGGAGATCAAGCAGGAAAACTAACTCAATCAGTTCTATTGGAAAAATCTTTGAAAAAACAAAAAATCAAAACTAAACTATTTCATTTTCCTGATTATGATACACCAATTGGTAAAGAAATTAGAAAATACTTGGATGGAAAACGTAAATTCCCTTCTCAAGTGATTCATTGTCTTTTAGCAGCTAATAGATGGGAAAAACTAAATGAAATTTTAGCATCTGAAGAAAAAAATTCTGTTTTAATTATGAATCGATACTATCACTCTAACTTAGTTTATGGATTAGCAAACGGTTTGAAACAAAAATGGCTTGAGAGTCTTGATGATGGTTTACCCAAAGCTGATCTTGTAATCTTGTTGGATGTTACCCAAAAAGAATCTTTTTCAAGATCTCCACGAAACGAAAAAGGAAAAATTATGAAAAGAGACAAGTTTGAAAAAAATGAACAATTTTCAAGAAAAATCTCTGAAATTTATCGTAGTACTGCAAAGAAAAAACGTTGGAAAATTATTGATGCATCTAAACCTAAGTTAGAAATTCATGAAGAAATTCTAAAAGCATTTTCAAAGAAATTAGGATTATGAAAAAAATTTATTTAGATATTATAGATCCAATACATGATTTTATTCGTGTTTATGATTATGAACTTCCAATAATTGATAGTCCACTTTTTCAAAGATTAAGGCGTATCAAACAGCTTTCTGGTGCACATTTGACTTATCCTTCAGCTCAACATAGTAGATTTGAACATTCACTTGGAGTTATGCATATTGCAACTGAGGCTGGTTTTGCATTAAATGAAAAAGGATTTTTAAATTCTGATGATGTTCAGATTTTACGTCTTGCAGGGTTGTTACATGACATTGGCCATGGTCCTTTTTCTCATTTATTTGAAGAAGTTATTCGAGAGAAAAAAATTTCACATGAGGATTATGGAAAACAAATTATTTTAAATTCTGAAATTGGTGACATATTATCAAAAACTGGATTTAATAAAAAACTAATTACACAAATTGCATTTGGAGAATCAAAATTTCAATATCTAAATGAAATTATTTCTGGAGCTCTGAGTGCAGATATGATGGACTATTTGCTTAGAGATGGTTATTTTACAGGAGCTGAACATGCAAAAGTTGATCATAAAAGAATAACACAATCACTTAGTATACATAAGAAAAAAATTGCATTGGAACGTTCAGCATTATATTCTTTTGAATCAATGATGCATTCTAGATATCAAATGTTTAAAGCTGTATATTTTCATAAAACTGTACGTGCTGCAGAGGTAATGCTCATTCAAGCATTGAGATTATCTGATGACGAATTTGGTTTTACATCTTTTAATTTTAATGAATATGTAAAACTAACAGATGAATTTGTCTTATCTTCTCTCATCTCTTCAAAATCTTCTAAACTAAAACAAGCTAGACAGTTAGTTGAAGATTATCAAAATAGAAAATTACTCAAATGTGCATTTGAGAGAATACTTACGAATCAATCAAATTTGAAAAAAACTCGAACTGATGAACTTCGAGTGGAACTTTCTAAGAAATCTAAAATTGATGAAAATGACATATTTGTAGATAGTTCAGTTACTCCCTCTATTCCCCTTGCGCCATCAAAAAATGAGTCAAAATCAATAGTTTTGATTTCTAATGAAAATGGTAAATCTTCTGCAAAAGAGATGCCTATTTCTGAAATACCTGTAGTTTCAGCTATTTCTGGCTTTATGAATATACTTAGAATCTATACTCATGAAAAACATAGGAAAAAAGTTGAAATTGCCGCAAAATCGATACTAGGTAATCTAAAATGAAAAAAAGAATTGTCATAAAACTATCTGGTAAAGTTTTTGGAATGGATAATGCCAAAATTATACAAAATTATGCTGATTTTTTGATAAAAATCAGTAAAATCTGTCAACCAATTGTTGTTGCTGGAGGTGGAGTTGTAGCAAGACATTACATTTCACATGCAAGAAATTTTGATGCTGATGAATCCACTTTAGATGAATTAGGAATTGAAATTTCTAGACTTAATGCAAAACTACTGATTTATGCACTAAAAAATAAAGCATATTCTCACCCTCCAACGACTTTACAGGAAGTTAAACATGCAGTTAATGATGGATTAATTGTTGTTGCTGGAGGTTTACATCCAGGTCAGAGTACAAATGGAACATCTGCATTAATTGCTGAAAAAATTCAAGCTGAACAATTTCTTAATGCCACTGATGTTGATGGTGTTTATGACATGGATCCAAATAAATTCAAAAAAGCAAAAAAATTCAAGAGTATTGAACTTAAAAATTTAAAAAATATTTTAGTTCATGAAGATTCTGTTGCTGGAGGATATGATTTAATGGATATTGTTGCTCTAAAAATTATAGAACGTTCTAAAATCAAAACTAGAATTCTAAAAGCCGATCCAAAAATTATTGAAAAAGCAATTAAAGGCAGTAACGTTGGAACTGAAATAATTTTACCGTCTAAAAAATAACTAAACTTCGTTTTGAATTGTTGGTCTTGCTTGAGACCAAATTTGTATTTCATTTTTTGGATATTCTAAAATTCCTGAATTTCGTAGTTTTTTAAATATAGAAATTGCTTCTTCTTTTTCTACTGCTTTTGATTGGGCTTTTGTAAATCCATCTTTATCTACAATTACTGCTACATGTCCATCTTCTGAACTAATTACAGCTGTAAAATCTTCTTCTCCAACTGGATAGAATTTACCTTCAATTTTTTTTGTTGTTAAAGTTAACATTCCAAATCCAGCTACTTCAAACATTTTCATTTGTGATTTACTTGCTCTTTGTTTTCCTTGTTGAACTGCTTGAAAATATTGCACAATTTCTCCCTTCTGGAATGGTATAATAACTATCTAATATTTGATATAATTGAGATCAAGTATGAATCCTAAAGTTTTTGTTTTTATTGCAGTTTTAGCACTTGCTGGAATATTGGGTAGTATTCTTGTAATTGGTCCTACGATGACAGCTCCAGGTCAAGGAAATAATGATGCTGCTCAAAATGCTCCCACTATCGAATTAGTTACAGTTGAATTAGCAGATATTTCTGTTTTAAAAATATCCGAACGTTCAGCAACAATTGAAATTGCATTTGAAATATTTAATCCAAATCCACGTGCGGTAATTATACAAACTATGGATTTCAATCTATTTGAAACTGGTTTTTCTAGTCATGAACAGCTTGCTGGTGGAACTATTGGAAGTAGGCCTGAAGGAATGGTAGAATTTGGTTCAAATTATTATACATTATTGGGTGAAAATTCAATTCTTCTAAAAAAGAAAATAACTATAGCAAATACTGCCACTTCTGGAGAACTATGGAGTGCATTAGAATCTGAATATGATAATGGCGAATCAGGTAGTGCAAGTTGGTGGGTTACTGGTACTGTGTACTTTAATCTAAGTTCAATGACAAGTGGACAAGAAAATACTGTTCCATTTGAATTTTTCAGATAAGCTACAATAGTATCATAAAAAATTAAAATTGTGATAGTTTGTTTTTAGAGAAAAATTATTGACATATCTTATAAAAGCCCGTAAGATTGTTTTTTATCAAATGGCAGAAGCAGGAATGGCCGCTTTCGGCGCAACAGCTGGAGTCGCAATCGCATTAGCAATAGTGTGTTTCGCTCTTCGTGGTAAAGGACATCCAGAACCACTAGATTAATCCCTCAAAGGAATTTTCCTTTGTAATATTTTTCATTTATTTTACTAATCTTTATCGTCTTTGAGGAATTTTCCCATTCCTAACATTTCTCCTAAGTCAAGCTGTTTACTGTTTTTCTTTTTCATAAAGCATTTTTCATAATATTGACACTCAGAACATTCTAGTGATGGTTCTAAAATTGGAGCTTTTTGCTCTTTAAGGAGATTGTTTAGTACTCTTACTCTTCTAATTACTTCTTCAAACATTTTTTTATTCCGTGTTAAGGAAAATGTTGTTTCTTTTCTATCTCCAGTAATGTAAACAACAATTCCTTCTGTTTTATCATATATCCACAAACACGCATTAAGATATAGGACATCATTAGCCAGAGGATTTTCTAATTCACTTTGTGCTGATCTAAATAATATGATGATGTCATCTACTATCATATCCGTTTGTCCTTTCAGTTTAATATCTTCAATCTCAAATTCTTTTGGTTCACTACCGTACTCTAATTTTCTTAATAGTCCTGAAAGAAGTTCATTAAATCCTCTCCTTTCAATTTCTACAGGATCAATTCTATCAAAATATGACCGTCTTAGACATTGAACTACTTCTTGCAAATGAATATTTTGGAAATTTTTTGAATCTATCTCTAATTCTAATTCTCTTCCTATGGAACCTAATGCATTTTGAATTATTGTTCTAAAATCCCTATCTCCCATCATGATGAATTACCTCGTAGTTTAACCCCTTATAGTTTAGCTCATAATTTTAGTTAAAAATTTAGAAATTTTATTTGAAAATGCTAAGGTAACAAAATGAACGCCAAATCCAATTACTGCACCAATAATTAATTCTCCAGTAAAATAGTAAATCCCTAAAAATAATCCTAAAGATGGTAACGTTAGAATCATGGCTAGAAATGAACTTACCCAAATTAATCTAATTAAAACTTCTAAAGAAACATTATTTTTTTTCTTTGAAAAATCAAACATTATAGAATTCCTATTCTTCTTCTAGGATTAATTTTGACATTGTAGTTTTTGTTGGTATTTTTTGTTCAATTGCAAAAGCAATAGCTGCTAGATTTCTAACTTCAAATGATGTTAATTTTGTAATTCCAACAATGGTTGCAAAACTGAACATTTTTGTAAATGATGTAAGACAAGTGCGATAAATAAACATCTCAAATGCTCTTTCAAATTCAGCAATAGCATCTAATTCATTTTCAACTTGTGGAACCAAATTTTTGTATTTTGTACTAGATAGTTCATTAAATGCATCTCTGATTGTTGCAGCAGACATCATTCTTCCAAGTAACTCTTTTGCAGGTGGATTTGTTGAAATGATTAAATCTTGAATTTGGTCTTCTTGTAATCCCCAGAATTTTCCTCTAATTACACTTAAAATATTGTAAAAGTCAATGTCCATTGCAACTATTTTTACTGCATTTTTATCTGCATAATTTTTCATTGCACCTGCTAAATGTTGGAATAATATTTTATCAAAATATGTATCAAATATCTGAATGTTCTTTTTCTCATTGTATAGCGCTGAAGCCTTGGCAATTTCATCTGCAAATTTAACTGAATTTAAGCTTGCAACAGCTTCTTCAAAATCTTTTGCAACTAATGCTTTGATAACAACATCTCTTTGTTTAATTAATTCTTCAGCATGAAGATTTATGTGAACTTCTAGTTCTTCTTGAGATTTGTTTAATATTTTTCCTTTTAAAATTAATTTTAAATTTGAAACAATAAATTTCATATAATATGCATCTAAAACTCCTGAATTACCTGATGTTTTTGCAATAGAATAATGAATATCTGCTAGTTTACTTCTCAAGGCAGACTCTATATTTTGAGAAGTATATGGTTTTTGAACATCTGCTACAGCCTCTGCATACACTGTATTTTTGATTCTAGTCATCAATTCTTCTAAATCTCTTGCTTCAGCGAGAGTTTGAAAATCTGGTTTTGTAAGTAATTTTCCTCTTTTACTGTATGCCTTTACAGAAGCATAGACATTCTTATCTTCACCCATTTTGATCAATCTCAATGATTAACTGATTTTAATGTTTGGCGATCTAAATTTCTAAGTAATTTTCTCTAAAAATCCTACTACGTCCTTTTTTTCTTGACTTGACAGTTTTACAAATGCTGAAAGAATCTCTTTTTGAATAATTAAATTTTCATCTGAAATATTTTTTAATTTTGAGAGATCAAAAGGAAGTAATTCATTAATTTTATCTTCACAAAATGCTTTTACATATTTTTGTAAAATTGAATATGTGAAAACTGGACTTGTAGTCATAAATTTAGTTAAAACTTTTTCAAATTCTTTTTCTATTGAATCAGATCTTGAAAAAAATTCTTTTAATTGAGGCCCCATTGTCTCAATTCCATTGATCGCTAATCCTACCAAGATTCCTTTTTTTGTTAAATGATAGTATGGAATTCCTTTTTCTTGAAGTGCTTTTGGACCTCTCTTTAATGGTAATCTTCCATCTTCTTCTGCTATCTCCATAGGTAGCAAGATCTCATCTAGATCTCTAAATATTCCTGAATAGATGTTCTTCCAGGAAATTTCTTGCTTTTTTGCTATTTTTTGAGAAATTCCAGTTCTTGTTCGTTCAGCTGGATTTGCACTATTCCCAAGAATGGAGATGATCGCTCTTTGTCTCTTTGCTTCTCCAGTTAAATCATTAGATCTAGTTTTGAATGTATCAAAAATTGCTAATTTTGGCTTTGATTCAGACTTCATTTGTTCTCACTTTTAACATAATATTCATATTTTATGTTACTATCACAATATAGTAGAATATAATAATTTACTTTTTGAAAGATTTTAACATCTTCAACCCTTTAATAATATTCAATTTGGTTAAAATTTAATGAATTCTAGAAACTACAAGTATGCTCTATTACTTGTAGCCGCAGTATCTATCACAGCAACTGGTGCAATGTCACAAGCATTTGCACAAAGTGTTGATGACGGTATGGACGGATACGTCGCAGGAACCAGTGGAATTTACACTGGTAATCCTAACGAATGTTGGTATGATGATGGCGAAGGCGGCATGCTACCTTGTCTTATAGACACAGGTGATACAGCATGGATGCTTACAGCAACATCATTAGTACTCTTCATGTCACCCGGAGTCGGTTTCTTTTATGGCGGATTAGCCAGATCAAAGAACATCGTCAACGTACTTGGTATGACCCTAATTGTAATGGGTTTAATGTCAGTACAATGGGTCCTATGGGGATATTCACTAGCATTTGGCGGAATTGATTCTGAAGCAAATATGTTCATGGGTAATCTAGACTATGTTGGTTTCAACATGGTATCAGCTTGGGCACCTCTCGGTGAAGTAGGTCCATGTGCAGATACTTGGTCTAATGCTTATCAAATGAATGAAATGAAGGACGGAGACTATTGTAGTCAAGGTTGGCCAGGTACAGTACCTCACCAACTATTTGCAATGTTCCAAGCAACCTTCGCAATCATTACACCAGTTCTAATTATTGGTGGTTTGATTGACAGAATCAAATTCAGCGCATTGATGATATTCGTACTCTTATGGGGAACCTTCGTTTATGACCCAATTGCACATTGGGTTTGGGGAGGCGGTTACATAGGAGGAGGTGCAATAGACCTCGATCCAGAACTATCGCCATCATATGCATTAGACTTTGCAGGTGGTACTGTAGTACACATTTCTTCAGGATTTGCGGCATTGGCCGGAGCCATGGTCCTAGGCAGACGTCTTGGATATGGTAAAGTCCCAATGGAACCACACAATATTCCAATGGTAGTCCTCGGAGCAGGAATACTCTGGTTTGGATGGTTTGGTTTCAACGCAGGTAGTGAAGTAATGGTAGACGGCATTACCGTCAGCGCATGGACTGTTACAAATACAGCAACTGGTATGGCTGCAGTCACTTGGGTGCTCATGTCTTGGGCACATACAGGAAAACCAAGTGTCGTAGGAGCTGCATCAGGAGCAGTAGCAGGATTGGTAGCAATCACACCAGCCTCAGGTTGGGTAGGTCCAATGGCTGCGATTATAATTGGAATAGCAGCTGGTACAGTCTGTTACGGAGCAATAGCATTCAAGAGTGCACGCAAATGGGACGACGCATTAGATGTATGGGGAGTACACGGAATGGGTGGTCTTACAGGTGCAATTTTGACTGGTACATTAGCTAGCCCACATGTCTGGGATACTGGAGACGGTATCGGAGCATGGACAGGCACCGCAGAAGGAATGGAACAGCAAGCAATCAGCATCATTGGTGCTGCAATATCAGTAGGCTATGCCTTTGGTGTTACAATTGTAATCCTAAAAGTAATGGATGCCGTTTGGCCGGGCGGAATCAGAGTCACTCCAAAAGAAGAGGAGATTGGTCTCGATTTGGCACAGCATGGCGAAAGAGCATACGTAAACGAATAGAAAAAAATCCTTTTTTCTCTTTTTATTTTATTACCCCTTACACTATGTGTAATGGATTTTCATTAAATTATTTTAGATAATTTTGAACAAAACCAAATGAATTTACATTTGAACTTTTTATCAAATTTATGTTAATTTCTACATCTGAATTAAATTCAATTCTTGATGATCCTAATGTTATCATAGCTGATACTAGATCTTTCAAAGAATATTCTGAAGGACATATTCCAGGATCTGTTCATTTGGACTTGTTTGCATTTCATTGGATTGATACAACAAAACAAGGAATTGAAAATTTTAACAATCAAGCCAGAAAATTACTTTCATTTCTTGGTGTTACTTCTGAAAAAAAAATCATTTTTTATGATTCTATATCTGGAATGCTTGCAGCAAGAGGTGTTTGGATGTTGTTGTATTTTTCACATCAAAATGCATTCATGCTAAATGGAGGAATTACAAAATGGAAAAAAGAAACTCTCTTAGTTGAAACTAAAGCAAATAATTTCAAACCATCAGAATTTCTAGGAAAAATTAATTCTGAAATAATATCTGGATTTGAACATATTAGAGATAATTTAGATAATTTAAAAATTATTGATGCTCGTTCTATTGGTGAATATGATGGTAGTATAGTTAGAGCTGCTCAAACTGGTCACATTCCTAATTCTATTAATATTGATTGGAATCAAAATATTTCTACTGATGGTACTTTCAAAAGTGATGAAGAATTGTCTAAACTATATGATATTCCAAAAGACTCTGAAATTATTACTTATTGTCAAGGTGCATATCGAGCTGCCAATTCCTTTTTGGTTTTAAAAAAATTAGGATTCAAAAATGTAAAAATCTATTTGGGTTCTTGGGGTGAATGGGGAAATAATCTCATACTTCCTATAGAATGAATTAAAGTATGGTTTTCTAATTATTTCAAAATATGACAAGTTCCATTAAAGATGAAATTAAAAAAAAATACTCTAAGATAGTAGTTTCAGGAAATACTGATTGCTGCTGTATGCCTGGAGAATGTGATTCAGGAGACTCTTTGATAGATGTAACAAAATTGATTGGTTATAATCAAAAGGAACTTGAATTAATTCCACAAGAAGCAATTTTGGGTGTTGGTTGTGGAGCCCCAATTAATCATACTCAATTAAAAGAAGGTGAAACCGTAGTTGACTTGGGTTCTGGTGCTGGAATTGATATTTTCTTAGCTGCACAAAAAGTTCTTGATTCAGGAAAAGCAATTGGAATTGATATGACTAATGAAATGTTGCAAAAAGCTAGAGATAATGCAAAAAAAGGAAATTATCAAAATGTTGAATTTAAGAAAGGTGATATTGAAGAAAATATTCCATTAAATGATAATTCTGTTGATGCCGTGATTAGTAACTGTGTCATTAATTTAACAACAAACAAAACAAATGCATTCAAAGAAGTATTTCGAATTTTAAAAAATAATGGACGTATGGTAATATCTGATCTTATTACAGATCAAGAATTATCTATAGATCAAGTAAATTCAGAAAAATGGTGTGAATGTATTGATGGTGCACTAACAAAAGAAAATTATCTTTCATGTATTAGATCTGCTGGATTTGAAAAAATCAATATTTTAGAAGAACGGGCTTACATGGATGGTGAGAAAATTAATGGTAGAAAGATTACAAGCTTAGTAATTAAAGCAATAAAATAATTTTAAATTCTATTTCTTCTTCCAAATGAATTGATTGTAAATCAACTCAGGTCTAATTTGTTTAAATGGTTCTGCACCACCTACATACCACTTTGTAAAGAATTCATACAAGTGCAATCTGAGAGATTGAATGTATACAATTAATCCTTCAATCATCATAATTCCCAAGTTTCCTCCAATAATCATAACCATTGCAGCACCTGATTCAGAACCTCCTAGAGATGTAAATGCATTATTTACTGTCATCAGCAACGCCGCATGGACCAGTAACATAATTCCAAGTCTTGCATAACTAATTGTATGAGCTAAACTTTCTACTGTCTTTCCTAACAAAACTTCCATTATCACACTCGCCGGATCTGCTCCATCTTCAGGATGTTTCTTTGCATGCATTACACCTCCAACCATCATAATGACCATTGATGCAATTACAATAACAACTGCAATTCTTGTAATAATCCAAACTTGAGCCCAATCTCCAAGGAACATTGTAACCCAAGGAACTGCTTCAGTGTGCACTTTAGAGTACATGTTCATCACATCATATTGTGAGCCTATTGCACACATCATGATAACTACAATTCCACCATAAAGTGCAATGTTTGGAATTGCTTCAGTAAAGACTACCATTTTGTGACCTTCTTTTACTAATCTAATTACACGTAGAACCATAGCCCAAACCAAATGTACAATTCCAATGAATAATGAAACTTTCAAAATATCAATTACTTGATCAAATGTTAATTCAGCAACACTAAGAATTCCAACTATCCAACTAACTGAATGTAATGCTCCCCCTGCATCTAATAGTCCTGCTATTGGTCCCATATGATCAAGATGGAATCCAAATGCTTCTCCTGCTCCTACACCCGCTATAGCCGCTGATGCGCCAGAAATTGCAATTAACATTCCCCATCTGGATAACTCTCCTTGTCCCTTAAACTTGAATAACAAACCTAATGCCATGAGTAATAATCCATGACCCATATCTGCAAACATTAGTCCATAGAAAATTGGCCACATTAGAGCAATCATTGGAGTTGGATCTGGTTCTCCTGATTTTGGAATACCTTGACTCTTTGTAATTACTTCAAATGTTTTAACAAATCTTGGGTTATCAAATAATGTTGGAATTTCTTCTTTTAATTTAGGATCTGTAATATCTTCTACAACTGACATCCATTGTTTTGTTGAATCTGTAAATTTTGATTCCATTTTTTTTGGAATAAATCCTTGGATTACTGCAAAGTTCTTTGTTCCACCAGGTTTTCTTAAAGTTTCAAGAACATCTTTTGCAACTTGTGCTTTTTCATGAATTGAAAGAATGTCTCGTCTAATTTTCTTTGTTAATCCTCCTAATTCTTTTTTAATTGAAGCTTGTTTTGATGTAAGTTCTTTAATTTTTGATTCTGCTAAAGCATATGCTTCACTAGGAATTTGAGGAAATCCTTCTGGAATTTTAAATGAATTTGAATTAAAGCTTCGAAGTATTTTGAGAACTTTTTCATAATCTACGTTATCTGAAATTACTAAAATTGCTGATTTTTCTTTATTTTCTAAATCATATTTGTAGATTGTAATGTCTTCAAGAGATCTACTAATCTCAGGATAATCTGCAGAATTTATTACAAAAAGATTTGTGAAAAAATATTTCATTAATCCAAATCCTGAAAGATCTATTTTCATTTTTTTAATTACTTCAAGTGTATCTTTGAGTGAATTGTATTCTTCAATTGATAATCTGGTATTTGCTGCTTCTTCTAATAATTTTGCAGGTTTGTCAATAATAGAAGGTGCTTCTTTACTGATCCCTTCAACCATATCTTCAATTTCATTAATTTCATAATTTTTTTTCTTGATTATTGTTCCTTTGAATAATATCTCCATTATTCCTACAGTTTGTGGAATTCCCATTCCCTTCAAAACATCATCAATTGATTGAAAAGTTTGTTGTGCTTTTAGTAAAAGATCATCGATTTCAGGCGTAACCAAGTCATTATTTGAATCAATCTTGTGATACCATTCGAATTCAGTTAATCTTGAAATTACTTTGGGTGATTCGGTTCTTGGTAGAATTACGGTTCCAAGTTTAAGATCAGCTATACCCAAGACAATTTTTGCATGTTTCCATTTAGTTTAATATCTTTCTGATAGACTTTTTTCGAAAACATTCAAATGTATTATGGGTAGACGAGTTGTGTTGACAACTAATTTAGCATTAGAGGGCACAATTGATAAAATATTAAAAAATACTGAAAATGACGTTTTATCTAGCCTAAAGTCTGCACTTGATGATTCACAACAAAGTCTTGATGATTCTATTACTAAATTAGAAAGTGAATATGATAAAATTGTCTCAGATGGTAAAAAAGAGGCTGATAAAATTGAAAAACAAATTGTTGGTGGTTCTGATATTGAAGCCAGAAATAAACAACTTTTAGCCTTAGAATCATCCGTTGACAGAGTATTTACAACTGCATTAGAACAAATTTCAAATTCTGATCGTACAGGTGATTATGCAAATCTCATTAAATCATTATTAGATGAATCTACTAAAGTTTTAGGAACTTCTGAAGTAATTGTCTTTACAAACTCTAAAGATAAAGATACAGTTCAATCAACACTATCTAGTTTTCCTGGTTCTGAGTTATCTTCTGAAACTATTGATTGTCTTGGTGGTGTTAAAATTCAATCAAAAGATGGATCTATGAAATTTGATAATACTATTGATGCTAGAATTGAGCGGTTAAAGCCTTTAATTAGGAAAGAAATTGCATCAAAATTCGGAGTGAAAGAATAAGATGACAGCACAAGGTAGAATTGTATGGGTAAGCGGTCCTGCAGTTAGAGCAGACGGTATGGCCGATGCAAAAATGTATGAAACTGTAACTGTTGGTAATTCAAAATTAGTAGGTGAAGTAATTAGATTAACTGGAGATGTAGCATTTATTCAAGTTTATGAGTCAACAAGTGGATTAAAACCAGGTGAACCTGTAGTTGGAACTGGAAACCCACTTAGTGTATTATTAGGTCCAGGAATTATTGGACAACTTTATGATGGAATTCAAAGACCACTAAAAGAATTATCAAAAGCATCTGGTTCATTTATCGGCAGAGGTATTACAACTACTCCAGTTGATATGGTAAAGACATACCACTTTGTTCCAGTTGCAAGTAATGGAGATGAAGTTTTACCAGGTAATGTAATTGGAACTGTTCAAGAAACAGATCTTATTGAACACTCTATCATGGTTCCACCAAACCATCCAGGTGGAAAAATTTCAAATATTGTTTCAGAAGGAGATTATAATTTAGAAACTGAATTAGCATCTGCTGAAAAAGATGGTCAAAATGTACCACTTAAAATGTATCATAAATGGCCAGTACGAAAACCACGTCCATATCTTAAGAGATATGATGCTACTGTTCCTCTATTAACTGGACAGCGTGTAATTGACACATTCTTCCCAATTGCTAAAGGTGGAACTGGTTCAATTCCTGGAGCATTTGGAACAGGAAAAACTGTTACATTGCACCAAATTGCAAAATGGGCTAATTCACAAGTTGTTGTTTACATTGGTTGTGGTGAAAGAGGAAATGAAATGACAGAAGTATTAGTTGAATTCCCACATCTTAAAGATCCACGTAGTGGAAAACCACTTATGGATAGAACTGTACTTGTTGCAAATACAAGTAACATGCCAGTAGCAGCAAGAGAGGCAAGTATCTACACTGGAGTAACAATTGCAGAATATTATAGAGATATGGGTAAAGACGTCGTTCTTGTAGCAGATTCTACAAGTAGATGGGCTGAAGCATTAAGAGAAATGAGTGGTAGATTAGAAGAAATGCCTGCAGAAGAAGGTTATCCATCATATCTTGCATCAAGATTAGCAGAATTTTATGAAAGAGCAGGTCGTGTTAGAGCAGCTGGAAGTCCAGACCGTGATGGTTCAGTTACTTTGATTGGTGCTGTATCTCCATCAGGTGGTGACTTTACAGAACCAGTTACAACACACACAATGAGATTTATCAAAACTTTCTGGGCATTGGATGCAAAACTTGCATACTCTAGACACTATCCATCAATCAATTGGATGAACAGTTATTCTGGTTATCTTGGTGATATTGCAAAATGGTGGCGTGAAAATATTAGTGAAGATTGGTTTGACATTAGAAATGAAGCTTATGGAGTTTTACAAAGAGAAGATACTTTAAAAGAAATTGTAAAACTTTTAGGTCCTGATGCATTACCTGATGAAGAAAAACTCATCTTGGAAGTTGCAAGAATGGTAAAGATTGGTCTACTTCAACAAAACTCATTTGATGATGTTGATACATACTGTAGTCCAGAAAAACAATTCAAACTATTGAAATTAGTTGTAGATTTCTATAAACTTGGTCAACAATCACTCAAAGAGGGTTCACCATTATCCTCAATCCGTGAACTACCTGTTGTAACATCATTACTTAAAGCAAGAATGGATATCAAAGATGATGAGATGCCTAAACTTGATAAATTAGAAAGCGATATGCAAGAACAATTCAAAAATATTTCAGGAGTGAAGGTAACAAATTGACCACTGAAGGCGGAGTTCAATACAGCAAAATTGCTGAAATTAAAGGACCTCTAGTTGTTGTTGATGATGTTGAAAATGCAGCATTTGATGAACTTGTAGAAATTGAAACTAATGAAGGTGAGAGAAGATTAGGTAAAGTTCTCGAAGTAGGTAACGGTAAAGCAATCGTACAAGTCTTTGAAGGAACTACTGGATTATCTATCTCTGGAACTAATGCTAAATTTGTTGGTAAAGTTATGGAAATGCCAGTATCTAAAGAAGTACTTGGTAGAGTATTTGATGGATTAGGAAGACCAAAAGATGGATTACCTGATCCAATTGCTGATAAATTTATTGATATTAACGGTGAACCAATGAATCCAGAACAACGTGAATATCCAAAAGATTTCATTCAAACTGGTGTATCTGTAATTGATGGATTGATTACTCTTGTAAGAGGACAAAAACTCCCAATCTTTTCAGGTTCTGGTATGTCTCACAATCTTTTAGCAGCACAAATTGCAAGACAAGCATCAGTAGTTGGTACTAATGATGATTTTGCTGTGGTCTTTGCAGCAATTGGTGTGCAATACAGTGAAGCAGAATATTTCAAGAAAAGTCTTGAAGAATCTGGTGCACTAAAAAGAAGTGTTCTATTTTTGAATACAGCAGATGATCCTGCAATTGAAAGAATTATCACTCCTCGTGTAGCATTAACTGTTGCAGAATATTTAGCATTTGAATTAGGAATGCACGTATTAGTTATTCTTACTGACATGACAAACTATGCTGAAGCATTAAGAGAAATTAGTGCAGCAAGAGAAGAAGTTCCTGGAAGAAAAGGATATCCTGGTTATCTATACACTGACCTTTCAACACTTTATGAGAGAGCAGGAAAACTTAATGGAAGAAAAGGAAGTGTTACACAAGTTCCAATTTTATCAATGCCATCTGATGATATTACTCACCCAATACCTGATCTTACTGGTTACATTACAGAAGGACAAGTTGTAGTTGGTAGAGATTTATTCAGACAAGGAGTTTATCCACCAATCAATATTTTGATGAGTCTTAGTAGATTAATGAAAGACGGAATTGGTGAAGGAAGTACTAGAGAAGATCATGCTGAAGTTGCTAACCAAGTTTATGATGCTTATTCTCGAGCACAAGAAGTTAGAGCATTAGCAGGAATTGTTGGTAAAGCCGGATTAACTGAGATTGATTTGAAATACATGGAAGTTGGTGATGTCTTTGAAAAAGAATTCCTTTCACAAGCAACTGATGAGAGTAGAACTATTGAAGAAACACTTGCTATATTGTGGAAGATTGTTTCTAAATTACCAAAGAATGAAATTACTAAAATCAAAGACAAGTACGTCGACCAATATTATCAGGGAGAGTAACAAAAATGTCATTTGGACAAAATGTTGCTGCTACAAAAATTGAACTTTTCAAATATAAAAAATCAAGCCAAGTTGCTACAATGGTTCAAGGAATTTTAGATGATAAACGTAAAGTTTTGTTAAAAAATATTGAAGAAATGATAGAAGAAGCTTCAAAAGCAAGAGGTGGCATTTGGGATCCTTTACAAGATATCTATAACTCAGTTAATGAAGCATATTTGGCATTAGGTGCCAGTACTGTTGATTCAGTTGCAGAATCTACACCTCCAGTAATGGAAGTTGATGTACATGTACGAAGAGTAGTTGATGTTAAAATTCCAGCACTTTCAGTAACTGAAAAAGATACAAAATCTATGCCTTATGGATTTGCAGATACCAACTCTTCAATTGATAGAGCAGCAAAACAAATCAAAGAATTGATGCCTAAAATTTGTAAAGCAGCAGAATATGAAAATTCTATCTTTAGTCTTGCAAAAGCACTAGAAAAAACACAAAAACTCCTAAATGCACTAGAAAATGTAATTATTCCTCAATATCAACAAAAAATTAGATTTATTCTTGCTACTCTTGAAGAAAGAGAAAGAGAAGAATTCGCAAAGTTAAAAAAAGTCAAAGCTAAGATGGAAAGTAGGAAATAATATGGCAAAAGAACAAATAAAAAAATTACTTGAAAACTCCAAGAAAGAACTAGGTGGAAATTATGATGGATTTGTAAAATCTATTCAAGACGATCTACAAACTTTCAAAAAGAAAACATTAGATAAAATTTAATTTTTTTAAATTCTTATCATGATTTAAATATGGATTTATTCGAGTCGAAATTACAATGAAAACTATAGTCTTGTTACTTTTAGCAGCCGCAGCAATTTCAATTACCGGTTCAACTGGTGTCGCTTTTGCTGAAGAAGGTGGTGCATCTAGTGGCGACTCTATGAAACTCCTCGGTGCTGGTTTAGCATTTGGTATTGCAGCAGGTGGAGCAGGAATAGGTCTTGGTCAAGTAGGTGCAGCAGGTCTTGCAGTAATTAGTGAGAACCCAGCTTTGCAATCAAAAGTATTCATCTTCGTAGGTATGGTCGAATCAATCGCAATCTACGGTATAGTCATGATGTTTATCATCTTAGGACAATAGTCCTTACTACAAACTTTTCAAATTTTTAATTTTATTATTTAATTATATTTTATTTTATTTACATCCAATACTCTTGCACAATATCTGCACTTGAGTATCATTCCTTCTTTATCAATTACATCCATTATGGAATCAATGTGCTCTGTACTGTTTGTAATGCAATCTGGATTGGAACATCGAAATATTCTATCTATTTCATTTGGAAGTGCGACTCGTCTTTTTTCAACTAATTTGTAATTTTTAATAATATTGATAGTTGCTTTTGGAGCTATTACTGCAATCTTGTTTGTATCATCATCTTTTAGAAATTTATTTTCAACTTTGATAATATCTTTTTTCTTTGATTTTCCACTTGGCACATTCAAAGCTATGGTGATTAAACTTCCATCATGACCATCAATTCTTAATGCATCAAGTACTTGTAGGCCTTTACCTTCATCAATATGATCAATTACTGTGCCTTCTTTGATTCGTCGAACCATAAGTTCAGACTGTTCCATCAGAATACTTTGTATAGTGACCTGTATATATTATTGAAAGAATGAACGAGTTCTATCAAAAAGATATTATTTCAATTAAGGATTATACCAAAGAACAACTAGAAAAAATCTTCACTTCTACTGATAAGATTATGCAATTAGATTCTTCTCAGAGACAAGAGATTTGCAAAGGTAAAACTTTGGGCTATTTGTTTTATGAACCAAGTACTAGAACTCGTTTAAGCTTTGATTCTGCAATGGCATCTATTGGCGGTAATTCTTTAGGAATCTCAGATATTTCATCATCATCAACTCAAAAAGGTGAGAGTCTTGCAGATACTGTAAAAATAATGTCTATCTATTCTGATGTTCTTGTTTTAAGACATACTTTAGATGGTTCAAGTAGATTTGCATCTGAAATTTCAGATAAACCTGTAATTAATGCAGGTAGTGGTACTGAAGAACATCCAACTCAAGCAATTCAAGATTTGTTTACAATAAAAAAAGAAAAGAAAAAGATTGATGGTCTAAAGATTGGAATTGTGGGTGATCTGAAATATGGTAGAACCGTTTACTCTTTGCTGTATGGACTTGGAAATTATGATGTTGATGTTCGTCTGATTTCTCCAGAATCATTAAGAATTAGATCTGACTCTACTTATGAAATTAAAAAACAATTGGACTTTACTGAATCTACAACCCTTGAAGATCATATTGATGATCTTGATGTTCTTTATGTAACAAGAATACAAAAAGAACGATTTCCTGATGAGGAAGAATATCTTAAAGTCAAAGGTAGTTATGTTGTGGGATTGGATTTACTAAAACAAATGAAAGATGATTCTATTATTTTACATCCATTACCTAGAATTGATGAAATTTCTACTGATATTGATAAAACAAAAAATGCCAAGTATTTTCAACAAGCTGAATATGGAAAACATACTCGTGCAGCTTTATTGGGGTTAACCCTTAATGAAAATGGATTTTAATTTCCAAAATTTTAGTATTCCATATATTGAGAAATATTATACAATAATTCAATGACTGAAACAAAAATCATTCCAATCTTTCCTTTAGATTTAGTTTTATTTCCAAGACAAGAGCTTCCACTTCGAATTTTTGAGCCACGTTACAAACAACTTGTAGATGATTGTATGCTCGGTGATGGTCAATTTGGTGTATGTTTGATTGATGAGCATAATTCTGTAAAAGGATGGAATTCTCCAAATTTGGTAGGAACTATTGCTAAAATTAACAAATGTGAGGATGTTGAACTTGATGGATTACAACTCCATATTGAAACAATGGGTAGAAATTCATTTAGAATAAAAAAAATCATTCCTCCTATTATTTCTCAACCTACAAACTATGATCCACTTTCAGTTGAAGGACACCAAGAAGTTTCTAAAGTACATGAACAAATTGGAACTCAAGAAAAAATGTACATACAAGCAGAAGTTGAGATGATTCCTGAAATTGATGAAAATATTTCTTTAACTCAATGGAAGACACTAATTGAATTATGGAAAAAGAAAATTATTCATCAAGCATTACCTCAAATTGTTGAATCTCATGCACTTGATCATGTTTTAGAACAATATTATCTCACAAGTGATACCCCTACTATTGATTACATTTACTCACTTGCTGCCCTTGGTGCCAAAAATCCCAATGAACTTCAACCTCTTTTGGAAGCACATGAGTTAGATGATCTGATTGAAAAAACTCAGGAATTATTGACTATAAAATAGGGTATTATCTTAAAAATAATGTTGTTATCAAAGAAAATAATAATTTTTTCTCTAATTTTTTGTCTACTTTTCCCAGCAAGTAGTGTTTATGGACACGGTTTAGGAATTGATACAATTTCTTCAATTAGTATTCAAGAAAAACAATTTTCTGTTTCTATTGAGATGCCTATGTATTTTGAAAATGATCAGGAGAAAATTACAATTACTGCAACAGATAATGAAACTGATGGAAATGTAAATAATGTAACGTATCTAATTGGAATCTTTTACAATGATGAAATGATTTTAAGAAATTACTTTTTTACTGAAAATGGAGTTTTACCAATTATTGTAACACCAACTAATAATGGAGATATCACAATTAAAGGAGAACAAGATTCCTTACTTGGAGCCTGGAGTGGTACTGAATCAAATCCCGTAGAAATTACAGGTCCTTTGTTTAACTCTGGTGGATTATACACTTTTGAAATTGAGGTGAGAACTATTGATGAGCCTACAAATATTATTGAAAACTCTGGTGTGTATGAGGCTGATTTGACTATAGTTGAATCAGTATCTTTTCCACAAAAAGATCAAAATAACAAAGATGTAGAGTTTAGTACAAAATCATATTTTGATTCAATATCAAATTTCAATTATGATTCTGAAGATAAAGAAGTAACATTTGAGATGCCATTTGATTGGAATGAAAGTAAAATGTCTCACGTATCTGTTGTGCATGTGGAAACACATTTCCCAAAAGATTTTGCTGAATTTTTGAGTCCTAGCTATGTTGGCTATGTTAACGATATCAAACTATTCAAATCTTCAGTAACTGTTGATGATTATACATATGACAACGATCGTACAGTTCATTTTGTTTTATTACAGGATCATCTTAGATTTTTGAAAAATGAAATGAGAGAATCAGAACAACCATTACCAGACAATATTGTGTTTAAATTATCTGCTAGTCAAGAAACTAAATTTCCACTAATTGCTTATAGTGAAAGTGAAGAATTCAAAGTAAATCTTGCATGGGATCCTAAGGATATTGAATCTGGTGTTGCTACTAATTTTGTTTTTACAATTAGAGATAGTTATACTGATTCTCCTATGAGACTTTCTGATTACACGTTTGTAATTATTCAAAATAATGAAGAAATTTACCGTACATCTGGTAATGCAGCAGTAGGTGGAGATTATGAGAAATTTACATTTGCTAAAGATCAAACTGGTCCAACCGTAATAAAATTTGAAAATATTAGAAATACTGGACAAGAAACTGAATTTGCTTTAGTTGTTGTACCTGGATCTGGAATTGAAGTATCATCTGATGAACAAAAAATTACAGAAAATAAATCTGAAGAAAATGGTGGCGGTTGTCTAATTGCAACTGCAGCATACGGCTCAGAGTTATCTCCACAAGTTCAATTGCTTAGAGAAATTCGTGACAATCAATTACTAAATACAGAAGCTGGAACAGCATTCATGGGAACGTTCAATGATGTTTACTATTCATTCTCACCATACATTGCTGACATGGAACGTGAAAGTCCAATGTTTAAAGAAGCAGTCAAACTTGGATTAACACCAATGCTATCTAGTTTAGCAATAATGGAAAATGCAGAATCTGAATCTGAAGTGATATCCCTGGGACTCTCTGTAATTGCACTAAACCTTGGAATGTATCTTGCAATTCCAGCTATAGTGATTGTTGGAATTAAATCAAGAAAATAATTTTTAGACTAACTAAATCGTAACTAACTTTACTGTATCCATATTTTTATTTATTTGAAAATCTTTTGTCATTGTTGTCACTTTTTCGGCATCCCCATCTATGACAAATAATTCCATACACTTCTCTTTGTCTATCTTACTATGAAGATGTGTTGTGATTAGATCTTCAAAATTATGAGTAATTCCTGAAACAATATGATCAAACTCATCATTATGAACCACCAACAAAATGGCATGAATATTTCCTGACAAATCTGATTTTTGTTTTTCTTCAGAAACAAATGATCTGATTCCAGCTCTTATGGTCTCTGATCTTCCTGAAAATCCCATAGTTGATTGTAATTTATCTAATTCTGATAGAATTTCACCATTTAATGAAATTGAAACTATTGGCATATGCTTAATGTTATTAATTATCTTATAAGTTTAGTAGTAAA